>Ga0129348_1000009_pt1 | contig 60968 bp, 57 predicted proteins | sample CPBDNA_4_FD_94424 | JGI IMG/M metagenome (GOLD analysis project Ga0129348, IMG submission 94424) | Freshwater to marine salinity gradient microbial communities from Chesapeake Bay, USA - CPBay_Sum_27_0.8_DNA | ecosystem: Environmental > Aquatic > Marine > Coastal | place: USA: Chesapeake Bay...
AGCTTATGATTTTGTTTCACAAGAGGTCAGAGCTGCGGAGGATCCAGAATTTGAAACGTTCTATACGAAAAACATCCTCCTCAATGAAGGACTCCGTGCCTGGATGGCTCCAGTAGACCAACCACACGAGAACTTTGTGTTCCCCGAAGAAGTTCTTCCTAGAGGTAATGCTCTCTAAATAGAACTGAATATCGTCGGCGCACCATAGGTGTTGGCAAAATCCAACTAACCTGCTATACTAGGGGGGCATATATGCCCTCCTTTTTTAATGGAAGATTCAATCATCATCTATACTATGAGTAACTGCAAGTATTGCAGTCTTGCAAAACAGCTTATGGATCGTGCTGGATTTTCATACATAGAGATGAAACTAGATCGAGATGTAACACGGGAACAGATCAAAGAAATCTTTTCTAGAGATTCGATTACATTCCCTCAAGTTATTTTTAAAGGTGAACATCTTGGCGGTTTAGTTGAGACTGCAAAACATTTCCAAAAGGAGGGATTTGTATGAAATCCAAGATAAATAGGGGCATAGAGTTGATGTTAAGGAGGGCAAAAAAACCTCAGGAACCCGAGCAAAAGCGAAAGGGGTTCGCTTTCAACCCCTCATTTAAACTCTTCCGCAAAAGATACTATCTGACACTTAGTCTGGAGTGGGAGGAATCAACTAAGGAGTAATAAAAGATGCCAGTAGCAATTACACTATTCTTCAGTGCAGTATCTTGTGTAATGTTTTTCATCTTAGGAGGTATCATTGGTTGGGTAGGCAATGATGTTGTTTATTCGATGACTGGTATGGACGGTGAAGAACCATTCGATCATCCTGAAATGTATGACTCTAAAGGCAGAGCATATACTGGCGAACTTCTAAGTCTTACATTTGAAGACTACGAAGAAGAAGACTACGACTCATAAATACTAGAAAATCAGATTCATTATGGCTGAATTATTAATTTCTGAAGTGCTCCAAAAAGTGAGCAATGCTAAAACTAAAGAACAGAAGATCAAGATCCTTCGTGATAACAATTCCGAAGCCCTAAGGAAGATTCTTATCATCAACTTCGATCCTAGCATCGTGTCGAATCTTCCTGAAGGTGATGTGCCTTTCAAACCAAACGAAGCTCCTGCTGGCACAGAGCATACCCGTCTCAGCACCGAGCATAAGATCCTCCACTACTTCGTGAAGGGTGGTGGCGATAGTGTGCCTGCTCTGAAGCGTGAGACGATGTTTATGGGTCTCCTGGAGGGGTTACACGAGTCGGAAGCAGAGGTCGTCTGCCTCGCTAAAGACAAGAACCTTAAGAAGAAATACAGGATCACCGAGAATGTCGTTAGAGAGGCATTCCCTAAGGTCCAGTGGGGAAACCGTCGCTAATTGTATCGTAATATACAGTTGTCGTCGCCTACATAATATGGTATAATAACCATACGTTCATCCTCCTCCCAGAGGAGGACGCAAGTAAGTCGCGGAACGGAGCGTTCATCCTATGTTATCACTCGCTTTAATCTTTTTTAGTCACGTCCCACCTGAGGATTTCCTCAGATGTGAAGACTATGAATGGTTGAGGCAAGGTCTTGAGGAAACTCAATTGTTCACCAGAGCAGAGAAGTTTGATCTTCTTGTGCATTGGATGAATCATACAGATCCTCATTGTTTTGATAGCAAGGACGCACACGACTGAAGGAACGGGAATTAACATTCTCATTTCTTTAGGAGTAATCCAATGAACACACTTCAACTTATTCGCAATCAGATCAAGAAAGCAGCTGCTCTGCACGATGCACAAATTCTCCACACTTCTTACCGTGGAGTCAAGTACGAGTGCAAGCAGGGAGTCGATGAAGTTCACGGCACCTTCTGCTATCGCGGTCACACTTACAATAAGTGAATCTAAGGAGGGTTGACACCCTCCTTTTTTTGTGCTACTATATACTTAAACGCAGAGCTCTGATGGAACCTAATAGGGAACGCCTAAAGTTAATCCTTAAGAATCTTAAGTCGTTAGTTGATGCCTTAGAGTCAGAAATTTATTCCGATCCAGACAGGTACAAATCTTCGATTGATACTCGTGGTACGCCAAGTTACTTAGACTGTGCTTACGAAGAAGTATTCAAAAACGCTTTAACTTATAGTGATGTCTCAGATGATGACGGGTATGCAGACTGATTGGCGGTATTCTGGCGAAAAGATGAAACTACGAGAGGAGTGCCTAAAAATTCTCCTTGGTAAATTTGGATCCGTATTGAATGAAGACGGATCTCCTGCACATTCTTCGCAATCAATCTATGAATGCGCCCACGACTGGATTAGTCAGGGACATATGATTAGCAGCGGAATCGTTTCTTACTACAAAGCTTATTATAATGACAAGACTTAAAGATCAAATTCGTTTGGCAAAAGCAGCACTTAAACTTGCCGAGACTAGACCAGAACTTTATACCTTAGAAGAACTTAGGTATATGGAAATGCAACTCAAGGTTGCGAAAAGAAATCTAGAACAAAAAAAATTACGAAAGAAGCAACAGCAAGGTTTTGGGTATGAAGATTGACAATGAATTTCGTACAGTAGATAGAGCTCTTGTTGAAGATATCTTTCCTACTGCTATTGCTTATTATAAATTTCCAGAAGATAAACAAGAAGAACTAAAGAACGCAGTTCGTAGGGCAGTTAAAAAACCGAGACCAGGAGAAAACAATTACCACGATAATTTGTTTCACTTCTATCAGCACGCTGGCGAACATCTTCTAGAAGATAATAAAGAGGAAAGTGTCTTCGCAGAATTTGAGTTGTTTCTAAAATCAGCTTATAAAGATTATGTGATGGGTATCTATGGGTGGAACACAAACCCCACTCCTTTTATTACAGATTGCTGGGTTAATATTACCAAGAGAGGTGGTAAGCAAGTTATTCATTCTCACGCCAATGCTTTTGTTTCTGGAACATACTATGTGAGTATGCCCGAAGGTGCTTCTCCATTGATCTTAACTAACCCTAATCTTTCTGCCAATCGTCCTTACATCGGATTCGATCAGTCTGATGATACAGTATACAATCGTTCAGCTCACGTTGCAAATTGTGTTGACGGTTTTTTAGTTCTTTGGCCTAGTAATCTTGCCCACTATACAGAAGAGACGAAGTGTGATGAACCGAGAGTTTCTATCTCGATGAATTTTTCACCATCTGTTTTTACTGCTGGAGCATATAATTATCGTATTGAGCGTGATAAATGAGAGAACAAATTTGCCCTATGTTCTCCACCCCACTTGGAGTTTATAGGTGGGATGAGGACAAGACTAATGAATTAAAAGATCTGACTCGTACTTTACTTGCGGAAAGATCGAAAGAAAATGACATCGATGGTTCTCCTGTTTCGTCAGATCTTTTTCATTTCTGGAATACATCTGGTAGGAGTTTTCTCTATGAAGATCATCCTCTTATCAGAGAGTTTGAAAAGTTCTTGTCAGAATCTTACATTGATTTTACCCAGAATGTTTATGAATGGGATATGACAACAGAGCATCACATCACAGAATGCTGGGTTAATGTGACTAAGAAAGGTGGGTGGCAATACAAACATAGCCATTCAAATAGCTTTGTTTCTGGCACTTTTTATCTCAACTACCCGCCAGGTTGTACTGGGTTAACGTTTACTCATTTTTCGAAAGAGAAAACTGCACCCTATCTTTCTCCTAATCCTAAGAGACCTAACAAGTACAACTCAGAAACCTTGACTATGAGACCTGATGAAGGTATACTGTTCTTATGGAGTAGTAACCTTACTCACGAGACAGAAATCCTTACTGAAGATGTCAGGAGAGTTTCTATTTCAATGAACTTTGTACCCACAGTAATTGATACTGGGGTTTATCGCCTACGTTTATCTCAATGAATACCGCACGATTAATCTCTGTCACTCCTGATGCTGAAAAGACTATGGCATATGTTGCCAGGGTCAGCAATCCTAACAACCAAGAGAATCCTAACTATGCCAAACTCCTGGGTTACTGTATCAAGCACAACCACTGGTCTGTGTTTGAACAGTCTTTTATGACTCTTGAGTTGGAGACCACCAGGGGTATCGCAGCTCAAGTGCTGCGTCACCGTTCGTTCACATATCAAGAGTTTTCTCAGCGGTATGCTGACAGTTCTATGTTGGGAGATAGCGTACCTCTGTTTGATCTTCGTCGTCAGGATGATAAGAACAGGCAGAACTCTATCGATGATATTGATGATTTCACTAAGCAGCAGTTTGAGATCTTAATTCAGAAACATTTTGCTGAAGCTATGGATCTTTATAAGCAGATGCTTTCTAAGGGAATCGCAAAGGAGTGTGCTCGTTTTGTCTTGCCACTGGCAACGCCCACCAAAATCTATATGTCGGGCTCGTGCCGTTCTTGGATCCACTATATAAATTTGAGAACCGCTAATGGTACTCAGAAAGAACATATGGATCTTGCTAATTCTTGTAAGCAGATCTTTGTTGAACAATTTCCCACAGTTGCTGAAGCTTTAGAATGGACTTCCTGAACGACATTAAAGTATACGATAATGTTTTAGATACACAGTCTAGCAAGCAGGTGTTTGAATTCCTTAGTAGGAATTTTTACACCCTTGCTCGTACTAATGATTCTGCGACATTAGAGCGTAGCAAAAATTTCCTCCGAGAAGAAAGAACGCAAGAAGAATTAGATACTTTTAAATCTAATTTTCTTGAACAGCAACTCCGCGACTCTTCTATTCGGGAGAAAGATTTGAAAGCAGATAAACTTTACTGGACACGTATCCATAAAGGTGCTCCTGAATGTACTGCAGAAGATGAAGAACTCTGTGTTGCATTGTATGATGCCTTGAAAGTCGTGTGTGATCTTCCTCCTTATCAAGTTCTTGGTAATGTCTATACTAATATGCTGCGGTGTATGGATAGACCCACAGCACACATTGACAATATCGATCCTAAGAATAGAACAATTATGTTCTACACCAATAATGAATGGTATCGTGACTGGGGTGGAGAAACTATTTTCTATGACCTTGACGACAACATCATTAAAGCTGTGCAACCTAAACCTGGCAGGGTAGTTTCTTTTGATGGACGGATACCACACTCTGCACGTCCTCCTGTAACTTCTGCTTACACTCCTAGATACATTACAGTGATGAAGTTCTGATGCCTTTATACGAATTTAGTGATAAGAATACGGGAGAATCTGTAGGCGAATTGTTCCTCAGTTTTGATGGGTTGGAAGATTTTCTGGAGATGAATCCAAACCTTTGCGTTAAACCAGGAAAACTTAGGTATTTGGCTGATAAGTCTGATGAATCATTCCCTAGTTATCCTGATATGAATACTCATACTAAAGCGAAGGAGGAGAGGGGTGCTACTTTCAAACCAGCTGATCCTGCATCTTGGAATGACACTAAAGACCCTACCGAAAACTACACCAAGTATAAAGTAACTGATCGTCGTAAAAATAAGATCAGTCACTTTGAGGAAGATATTAAAAAGTATGGTAAAATTGTTAGTGCTCCTAGAATGCTAGGGGAAGGTAGTAAAACTGATTTCCACGTTGACAAAATCGACTGTAGCGATCCTATCACTTATGAGGAAGAGAGACAGCAACAAGAACAACAGGAAAGAGAAGACGCATCGCTTAAACAAAAGCGATACGAGCACGAACGAGGAATGCGTGGCACAAGCTCTAAGAATGCTATCAACTTAACTGATTCGCAGGCTCTTAATCCTTGGGAAAAAGGTTATGCTGAACAAAATCAAGACAACTACACAGATTTAAAATAAATAGTTATGCCGATTTATCCAGTAGTCAATCGTCACACAGGTGAAAAACAAGAACTAAACCTTTCTCTATCTTCTTACGAACAGTGGAGAAAGGACAATCCAGATTGGGATAAGGACTGGTCCGCTGGGGTAGCAGGGTTAGGAGAGGTTGGTGACTGGAGAAATAAAACTGATGGAGGATGGAATGAAGTTCTCCATAAAGTTTCTCAAGTCCCTGGATCAAACGTCAAACCCTACAAATAACCAATACACCTATGCCAAGGAAGAAGTCGCCAACAACTCTTTCTACTAAGCAGATGAAGAGATCTAAACCGATCAACACATCTCTTATGAGGAACATTGAACCTCTAACAGAGAATCAAGAACTCCTCTGGGATGAATACGCAAAAGGACAGAACCTAGTTGCCTATGGTGCAGCAGGTACAGGTAAAACATTCTGTCTGCTGTACAATGCATTGAAGGAAGTTCTCTCTGAGGACTCTCCGTACGAAAAAGTTTATCTTGTGCGTTCTCTGGTTGCCACTAGAGAGATTGGATTCCTTCCTGGCACACACGACGACAAGAGCTTCCTTTACCAGATTCCTTATAAGAATATGGTGAAGCATATGTTCTCGATGTATACTGATAAGGAGTTCGAAACCCTCTATGACGACCTCCAGCGTCAAGAAACTATCAGCTTTTGGTCTACTTCTTTTCTTAGGGGTACGACTCTTGATAATGCTATTGTGATTGTGGACGAGTTCCAGAACTTGAATTTTCACGAGCTTGATAGTATAATTACTAGGGTTGGTGAGAATAGTAAGATCCACTTTGCTGGTGATGCTACTCAGACTGACTTACAGAAAGTGACCGAGCGCACTGGCATTCTAGATTTTATGCAAATCCTTGAGGGTATGCCCGAGATGTCGAAGATTGAATTCAGCATCGAGGATATTGTGAGATCTGGTCTTGTTAGATCGTATCTGGTCAGCAAGATCAATCAAGGTTACAATGAAAAAGTTTGACCACTCCCAATTATTAGAATCAGTTACACTAAAGCGTGGTCTCATTGAGGGGCGGCGGTTGTACTCCGTAGGGGACAACCACTACCCCTCTGTTACTACTGTTCTTTCTAATCGTAAGCAGAAGAAAGAAGCGATCAATCGCTGGCGTAAGCGTGTCGGTGAAGCTGAAGCAAACCGTACTTCTACTCGTGCAGCAACTCGCGGTACCAATTTTCACGGAATCGCAGAGGACTATATTATGAACAGGTTGAACCTGGATGATCACAAGCACAATCCTCTGCCTGTCCAGATGTTTCGCACTTCTAAAAGTGTTATAGATAGAATAGATCGACCTCGCCTTGTCGAGTCGATGCTCTGGTCAGACAAGTTAAAGATTGCTGGTCAAGTAGACCTTATCGCAGAGTTTGATGGTGCTCTGTCTGTGATTGATTTCAAGACATCTAAGTCGCCAAAGAAGCAATACATTGTTGAAGACTATTTCACTCAGATGTGTGCTTATGGGTATATGTTCTATGAACATTACAAATTAGAGGTAGAACAATTTGTCGCCATTGTTGCTTGCGAGGATGGTGAATGTCAGGTTGTAAAAACTTCTTTGAAAGAACCCCACTTTCTTAAGCTACTTGAGGCAATCAAAGAATACGAGAATGCAAATGCCTCAACAACCCGATGAAATAGAAAACAAATTTATGACTGCTACAAAATTTGCTGGTGAAATTGAAAAACTAGTCGTGGACAATCACGATATGAATTACATTGATGCTGTAGTTCATTTTTGTGAGTTAAATAGTATCGAACTAGAGGGTGTGGGTAAACTTATTTCCAAACCTCTAAAAGAAAAACTGAAGTATGATGCTCAGCGTCTTAACTTCATCAAGAAAACTAGTCGTGCAAAGTTGATGTTCTAAATGGCGTTCAGAGATTCCGATATCGTTCAGAAGGAAGTTAAAATTATTAACGAACTTCAAGATCAGCTCGCAGAAATGACACTTGCATTTCCTGCTATGTCTCCTGATGAGCGAGAAGAGTACGTTGAAATCGTCGAGACTCTTCTAGAAAAGCAAAGAATTTTGTGGACACGTGTAGAATTGTCAAAGAACTCTGACGAAACTGCTGCCATTATGGCGAACGATGTTCGTAAGGTTATGGATGCTATCGGACTGCCAAAAGACGTGTCAGTAAAGGATGTCTTTGGTAATATCGATGAGATGATTGTCACTCTGAAGAGAACGATTGCAGATTTAGATTGAATTAAGATTGTAATACTTGACAATACTGTAGCTACTCGCTACAATAAATAGTGAGTTAAGTAACCCTATACCGATATGGACCCATCTTATATGGGATTATGGGTCGTTGTTATTACTATATCCATACTGGTAGCATATGCTGGTATGGAAGAAACCCTGAAGCTTTTTGCATACCTTGATCTTCAGTTGCGCTATGCTTGGATCCAGTTTCGTATGAAACTGATGGCGCGTAAATTACGAAAAGAACTTGGGTTACCACCTCGTGTCAAACCTAAGAATCTTTCCGATGACTGACGATCTCCTAAAATTAAATAGAACAGAGTGTCCCAAGTGTGGTGCCATTTGGTTGAATGGACAACACTACTGGTCTGGAACTGGTAAACTTGGGAACGAAGATGATCTTGCTGGTCTTGTCTGCAATAACCTTGGGGATGATACTTGTATCAATCCCAAACGGGGATCTGAAAAAGGAACCACGTGGGCAAAAAGACTTGAAGAACTGGATCAAGATCATCCAGCTTGACAAACCAACCTGAGTGTGGTATAATACTCAGGTATTCGGAAGGGTAGGTGTCCGAGTGGTTAATGGAGGTGGACTGTAAATCCACTGGCTCTGCCTACGGGGGTTCAAATCCCTCCCTGCCCACCTGGAGAGTTGTCCGAGTGGTTTAAGGAGCAGCACTGGAAATGCTGTATGGGGGTAACCTCATCTAGGGTTCAAATCCCTAACTCTCCGCTCTGGGACTGTAGTTCAACAGGTTAGAGCACCGCCCTGTCACGGCGGAAGTTGCGGGTTCGAATCCCGTCAGTCCCGCTTGCCACTCTAGCTCAGCTGGATAGAGCAACGGTTTTGTAAACCGTAGGTCGTCGGTTCAAGTCCGACGAGTGGCTTCAGGATCTGTGCTATACTGGTCCTGCAAACCAAATCCAATTCAATCCGAGGAAATCCAATGTCTTTTAGCGATCTTAAGCGCCGCTCTACTTCTCAACTTCAGGCACTCGTGCAGGAAGCAGAGAAGATCAGCAAAGGTGGTAGTAAAGGTGGTGCTGATGAGCGTTTCTGGAAACCAGAACTAGATAAGTCTGGCAACGGTTACGCTGTCATCCGCTTCCTGCCTGCACCCGATGGCGAAGATCTCCCGTGGGCAAAAGTCTATTCCCACGCCTTCCAAGGTAACGGTGGTTGGTACATCGAGAACTCCCTGACCACTATCGGTGGTAAGGATCCTGTCGGTGAAGTCAACCGCAAACTGTGGAACTCTGGTATCGACGCTGACAAGGAAGTTGCTCGTAAGCAAAAGCGTAAGCTGACTTACTACAGCAACATCTATGTTGTGCGTGATCCCGCCCATCCTGAGAACGAGGGTAAGGTGTTCCTCTACAAGTTCGGTAAGAAGATCTATGACAAGATCACTGCAGCAATGCAACCCGAGTTTGAAGACGAGACTCCTGTGAATCCTTTCGATCTGTGGGAAGGTGCTAACTTCAAACTTAAGATCTGTAAAGTCGCTGGTTACTGGAACTACGACAAGTCTGAGTTTGATCGTCAGTCTGCTCTCAGTCAAGATGATGATGAACTGGAGCGCATCTGGAAGCAGCAGTATTCACTCTCTGCCTTCACTGCTCCCGATCAGTTCAAGACCTATGAAGAATTGCAAGCACGCTTGAATGAGGTGCTTGGCATCAACAAGCAACCTGCTCGTCCCTCTGTCGATGATGAAGAGTTTGAGCCTGTTGTTTATGACGAACCTGCTCGTCCTGTTCCTGCAGAAATGAAGGAAGAGTTGAATGCCCTCAGTGGTTTTTCTGATACAGGTTCTGATGATGACGATCAGCTGTCTTACTTTGCCCGACTGGCAGAAGAAGACTGATCAGATAGAAGACCTCTTTAAGGTCTTACTAACATAATCGGAGGACTTCTTATACGGAAGTTGCTCTTTCATTTCCTGAATAAAGCGTGAGAGATACCTCTGTTTCAAGACGTAGATCTCACGCTTTTTATCATTCTTTTCTGTTTCATAATCAAAATGAGTTAGAGGTCTAGCAATAGACTGACCCTGTAGGGTGACAATAGCACCAGAAGGATCTCTGTAACGGAAGCTATCGCGGATTAACTTCTCCCAACCACTTGTACCAGAAGGACGCTGAAGTTTGTATCTAAAATAGTTTCCGAGATCGTCAACGAAAGTAGGTTCGGATAACGTTGTCGAGACGATGTTCTTCACAACACCAGTAGGATTTGTGGTGAATGACACACCTTCAGTGATGGGATTGTTAATGTCAATCTCATCGAACTTAATTGCCATTGTATCACCAGTATATGATGTCACTGATGCCGTTGAACCATTGCTAAACGTAATGTTATCATCAACGTTAAACGTATCTGACTGCTGAACAACGGTTGCGGAGAACACAGCAGGAGGATCGAATGTACCAGACTCCACGTGACCACCACCAACAGTGATGTACAGCTCTTCTCCTTCCTCGTTATACGAACCTGGGTTTGTGATAGTCACACTAGCAACTGACTTATTCAGCAGAACTTCTGCAGATGCACCACCACCAGTTGTATCCAATGGGTTGTTTGCTAGGTACACATTTGCATCTGTGTAGATCTTATCGACGTTGATAAAGTTAACTGTGGTGATACCATAGTGATCGTACTGAGGACCACTCACGCCAGGTTGATACAACTGGAAGTACACGTTCTCAGTTCTTACATTCTCTGGAACTGTGAAGTCATAGTTGGTAAGAACACCACTGCCAGTACCATTGGGAACAGCTTCGATCACGATACCTAGGTTGACCCAACTATTAGCATCTGGTGCACCATCAGTAATCTGATATCTCAGATAGAGATCTTCCACGCCATTGATATCAGGTGTTTCGCCACCGTTACTTCCGTTACCACGCACAGCATAGACACGTACTGTATCGTACTCTGTCATATCTACTGGGTTAAGGATTGCGTAACGTGTTCCGTATGAATCTCCGAATCTAAGGTGCGTACCACCAACGTCAAATCCTCCTGTGCTTCCTGTTCCAGAACCGTTCGGGGCAATGGTTGTACCAGCTCCAAATTCATAGATGTTATCTGCAACAGTAGTATCGAAAGCGGTACCATCTAATCTAATCTCGGTTACACGTCCTTCGTCATCGATGACAGCTGTAGCAGACTCTCCTGCTAATCCACCATCGAATGTAACGATTGGAGGATATTGATAATCTTCTCCTGGACTGGTTACTCTGATCTTTCTCAGTGTACCAGTGGTTGACAGTGTTGTAGTTGCAGTTGCTCTTACAGCAGGCAATTCTCCATTGCTACCATCTGGAGCACTGATAGTAATCGTAGGAGGTACTTGATAATCTGTACCAGCAAAGTTAATATTGATAGTTTCGACTACCAGTTTTCTTGTGATCTCTAAGATAGTCTCGTTCTCTGGTTCGGGGAAATCAACATCAGTTTTATCATACTCCAACCAGAAAGGTGCTTTGTAGAATCCTTCATCAACGATCTGATCTGCAGGCAACACAACGTTACCTTCGCTATCAGTAATTTCATTGGTGAGATAGTGCTTGATCTCATAAGGGTTGTCGTACTTGGTGTTGATATAATCCATCAACACAGACGATGACATTGGCCAATCGAAGTACGGATTCATAATGTTATTGCACATCATAATCACCCAGTCGTAATCACTACGACCATAGACTTTCTGGGATACGATGTCTGGACGCTCGGAATCATCAATCACATACTTCTTGAAATATGTGGCGGTGTCTAGTACACTATCAGAAAGTTTGAATCTTCTGAAGATATTTTTTGCGACCTTGTATTGCTGCTCTGACCACGGGAATCTGATGGGTCGGATAGCAAGATCAATGTTTGGTAGGTATTGAAAGTATGCCATCAGTAGTATTGTTTAGTGTAGTCAAAGCTATCTCCGAAATCTTCGGAGATGACTTGCTTGAGTTCTTTGAATGATAAAGAGAGATTGACTGCAGTTGGGGAACCGTCTTCCATTGTGGAATAAGAACCAGCAGCAGTGTAACTGACACCGATTGACTGCAATGCACACGCTTTAATCTTATTTAACCAATGATTGTCTTTGGATCCTTGCTTGTACTGAATCTTAAAGACATAGGGTACCTTCATAAACCAACCATCAGCTTCCATAGAAGGTGCTGACGCTTTCTTGAATTGCCAAATTATTTCTTTGATGACCTTAGACTCCCTACTATTTCTAGGAACAAGAGTCCAGTTAAAATCAAATGATCTGAGACCGATGCCATCAAATAGAACTTCTAGGTTCGGGTTGATGACCTGACCTAAGAGACCACCTGTTATAATGTTTGCATCGACACCTGTAGCACCAGCAGCAGCACGAATACCCAATGCTTTTGCTAATGCTTTTCCTTGCTGTGCTGCATCTCTAGGTGCCATTCCTTGAATTGCTGCTTTTGCATTGGCAGAATCTAGGTTGCTCAAGAGGTTGGGCATAGTATCGATTGCTTGCCCTGCAGCTCTGAGACCAGCACGTTCTATGTTTCCGACACCTTTCTCACCCCAACCTCTAGTGTGAGCATCTCTAATATCCTCAGGCATATAGAGGATAACTTTTTTAAATTCGGATTGTTCTAGCTCACCACCACCAAATCCTGTGGTGTCATAGTCTGCGTATCTGCTACCATAAATTGATCCACCAGACTCCCCGATACACTTCGCTTTTCTAAAGGGAGGTTGATACTTATACACAGTGAACTGCATATAGTCATCGTAATCCTCCACCTTATCGACGGGGAATCTAAGTGATGATTTGCTTGTTAAAAAATCGAATCCTGCCATTATTGGATTTTGCGTTTCGCTTTAAATCTATATTTTGCCAAAGGGTCATACTTAAACCAAACTTTTTTGGAGGCGACAGGTATCTCAATCTTACCGACAGCAGAAACAAATTGCTCTAGGGGTAGATAGATTGCTGAGTCCCAATCATTTTCATCAATCTCAATGAAGAGACTGCCATTCTTTACATCACTTTTCTTATATTTATGGATGATCTGTCGAGGCACGTCTATTTTATTTTTGAGAAGCGCTTCGATAGTCTTTAATCTTTTCTTTGGACTTATGTAATGTAGGTTTGCACCGAAGAAATGATCCTGGTTTACCCTAAGCACCAGCACCATAGGTAACTGATCGTAGTAAGGTACTTTTTGTTTGGTAGTTGCAGCATCATACTCAAACAAGACTAAGGTTCCTGTACGTGGAGTGAATAGAACTTTATTCTTGTCGTCAAGATTTCTTCTCTCGTTAGTGATGACAGATTCCTTTGTGCCATCTGCTAATGCAGAACGCATAGCAACCTTGGATGCCTGCCGCCACCAGGAGTCGGATCTATCTTTTCCGTCTTGTGCTTTTTCTAGTTTTTCAAAGACCGATTCCAAGGTGATCCTCCGTGAGAATTAGAAAGTCCATTCTTCTATCATCACAGTAATTTTTTGCTGCCTTCCACTTAGCAGCGTTCTTCATAAAAGTATTTACTTCTTGTAAGTACTTTTTTGTTTTACGTTGTGGTTGTTTGGGAGGTTGTGTTTGTTTCTTGGGCTTGATCTCTACAATATATTTCTTGAGAGATCCATCTTTATCTCGGACTTTAACGTAGAAGTCTGGATAGTATCTGTGCACCCTACCATCAGTGGGACAACGGTATGGTATAATCAGTTCTTCGCTCCCCCACTCTATTACATTCTCTTCTCTATCACAGTACTTCATAAACATAAGCTCCCAGGATGATCTGTAGAATACTCTACGTGGATCTCCCTTGTACTTATGATAATTCACTGGTTTGTACTGTCCTGAGTACGCCATAAATAAAGTGTATCCTTCCAGCCTATTTAGATGGCAAATCTATACCAAAAAGTACAGGAACAGATAGCACGTGGTGGGGGTATCGCTAAGTCGAACTCTTTCCGTGTTGTTCTGCCTGGAATTGAAAGGTTGAACCTTCGTGGTATAGATACCGACTCAAAAGAACTGTCAAAAACGCTGGAGATATTCTGCAACAACGTATCACTTCCCAGTGTTCAAGCTGCAACTAGTCAAGTTAATGGTTACTATACAGGGTCATCGTATAAGTTTCCTACAATGAAAATGTATAATGATTTGTCTTTGCAGTTTATTTGTGATGCAAATATGACTGCTCTGAAAGTATTTAACTCCTGGTTTGATAAGATTTTTCAGGAGAAAGATATGTTTGGTCAGACAAATATTATTCCTGATGAGATGTCTTCGTATCCTCAGAGGCAACGTAATAGACACATCAGATTGTCTTACCCAGATTCATATCAAAGCACAGTAGTTGTTGACAAGTTTGAACCTGGGAAAAGATACAGTGAGCAGGGTAGAAGTATGAGATACTTCTTCACGAATGCATATCCTTATTCTATTGATGCTGTGCCTCTGGATGCTGGCACTGCCACTTTAATGACGTGTTCTGTTAATCTTTTCTACGAAAGATTTGAGATTCAGTATGAGGATGCTAGAAAGAATTTGAAGAGTAGTAGTAATAATATTAAGTCGGGTGGTCCCCCAACTAGTTTGTCTGGAGCGATTGCGAACGTTGGCGATGCCTTCTCTGGATTCGTTAACGATATGGGAAATCTCTTTAGTTAACCCCTCTAAATAATAGTATTGAACTAATAACACGATGCCTTTACCAAAACTTGATGTGCCCACATATTCTTGTGAGCTCCCCTCTACTGGTCAGACAATTAAGTATCGTCCCTTCCTGGTAAAGGAAGAGAAGGTTCTTCTTTTAGCATTGGAATCCGAAGACAACAAACAGATTCAAGATGCTGTTGTCAGCTTGCTTACCAATTGTATTCAAAGCAGACTGAGTGTCAAGAAACTGGCGATGTTCGATCTCGAATATCTGTTTCTTAAGATTCGTGCAAAGTCTGTCGGTGAAGAGCTTGAACTGAAAGTAACTTGCACTGACGACAACGAAACTAAAGTCGATGTTACTATTGACCTGGAAGATGTTAGTGTAGTTAAACCAGATAATCATTCTGATACTGTGTATCTGAGTGATAACATCTGTGTGAAGATGAAGTATCCTTCTCTTGATCAGTTCATTAAAAATAACTTCGGTGAATCTGAAACTTCTTCTGAAGAAGTCTTCGAACTTATTGCCGAATGTATTGATCAGATTATTGATGGTGATGAAGTTTATGAGTCTGCAAACTGCAGCAAGAAAGAATTGGTTGAGTTCTTGGATAGTCTGACTTCAAAACAATTTGAGGCGATGCAAGAGTTCTTTGTTAATATGCCCAAACTTTCTCATAGTTTTAGTGTGGTTAACCCTAACACTAAAGAAAGATGTGATTATACTCTGGAGGGTCTTGCTTCTTTTTTCGGGTAGTAATGTCTTACAATAGTTTAGAAAACTATTTTAGGACTAATTTCTCTCTGATTCAACATCACAAATATAACCTTAGTGATATTGAATCTTGGATGCCGTGGGAAAGAGAAGTCTACGTTGCCCTGCTATTACAGCATCTTGAAGAAGAGAAATTAAAACAACAGACAGCTAACGCTAACAGGTAATGGCACTAGACACTAACAGATACAAAAACAATCCTTTGGTTGGCGTAAAAGGCGCTGACTTTGTTAAGCTGTCTAGTGCATCTGTTAAGCAACAGATGGTTACTAATGCTCTGCTGTCAGATCTAGTAAATATTCAAACAAAGTCTCTCCAGTTACAGAAAGCGAGACTTGACTTTGATAAGAAAGCACTTGCTAGACAGAAATATTTTTCCCAAGAATCTGCTATTGAAAAGCAGTGGAAACCTACTCGCCCTCCTAGTGGTGGACCTGGCGGCGGAGGATCTAAAAAGAAAGGTGGGTTAGATCTTGCAAGTGTTTTAAAAAATCTTAAGTTAAATCCGAAGACTATACTCCTAGGCGGAGCAGCTGTAGGTGGTGGTCTAGCTCTTGCATCACTACTTGCTAATGGTTTTGAAGGTGCTGCGGAGAAGTTAGAACAATTTGCTGATCAGGTAGAGAACGTTGAGAAGAGAGTAAGAGCAACTCTACCTAAGATTAAAGAATTCTTCACCCCCATTAAAGGATTCTCTACATTTGATTTCGGCAACGCCGCAATGGGGTATACCTATGCCAAGAGATTTGGTACAGGTCCCAACGCAACTGGTGGTGCTGTTCGTGGTGCCATTGCACGTGGTGCAAAGGGTGCAGTAAAAGCAACTGGGAGGGGTGCATACGCTGTAGCAGATACTACTGGCGATCTTATGCGCCGTGGTGGTAGAAATATGGTGCAAATTTCTGGGCAGCGCTTCCGAGGTGCTGCTCAGGGTATGGAAGATCTTGCTACCAGGATGGGTCCTCGTGCTGGATCTAGCACACTTCCTACTAACCTCAACCTAGGTAATATCGGTAGGGGTTTAAAGAATAGATTTGATCTTGCGATGTTTGATGCTCGCTTGTTAGCGAGAGGTGGTGACCCTGCGAAAAGTATTGCTGGCAGAATTGGAAGTCTGCGACAGGGAACGGCAAACATTGCGCAGAGTATCTCTGGTGGATTTAATAATAGAATTCTCAATCCTGCAAAGTTATTTAAAGAAGGTCTTATCGGTGGCGGTGGTTCTAATGCTAGAGCACTGAGATTATCTGGCGCACCATTCCCCAACGTTGCTGTTGGTGGTCAGATGGATGACCTCGGTGGTGCTTTTAGACTTGGTAGAAACATAAAAGATACTGCTGCAAATATTAAATCTGGTCAAGCACTCCGAGATCTCGCATTTAATATTCGTAAAATGAATGTTAAGACCGTTACTGGTCTTAACAACACATTTAAATCTCTTCCTAATCAGCTAACAAATCTAGCCAAGTCTACAAAAAATTTATCTAATTCTACTAAGGCGTTTGCTGGTAGTGCAAAGACTGCCATTGCTAATTTTGATCTTGGCAAAGCAGCAATTCAGACTACCAAGGTAGCACAACGTGGTGCTCAGGGTACTCTCCGTGCTGGTGGAGCTCTTGTTCGCGCTACCCCTACGGTTATCAGAGGTACAGGACAAGTTGTTAGAGCTGGTGGTGGACTGATTCAGGGTGGCGCTAATTTAGCAAAGGGTACAGTCAATGCCATAAAAGGAAGTGGTGGATTACTTAAAGGTGCTGGTGCATTTGCTAAGCGTATTCCCGTTCTTGGTTCTCTGATGTCTGCTGGTTTCGGTGCCTTCGAGGCAGATCAGGAGCAGATCAAGGAGATTATGGCACGTAATCCTGGTATGACTGCTGCCGAAGCAAGACAATCACCTGAGTACGATAAATCGAAGACGGTTGGTAGATCTGCTGGTTCTGGTCTGGGTGCTGGTGCTGGTACTGTTATTGGTGGTATTTTAGGTAGTGCTCTTGGTCCTATTGGTACTGCTCTAGGTGCTGCAGCTGGTGCTTGGTTAGGTGAGAACGTTGGTAAGTTCTTGGGTGAAGGATTTGCTAATACTTTCAAGTCTTTTAATTTTGGTGAGACATTTGCTCCAGTGATGACCACATTCCAAAGGTTAGGATCCTCTATTACTAGTGCACTCGATACACTTGCTGGTGTGTTTGGTGTTGGTGGAGAGACAGCAGATGGTGAAGGATTTATTACAGTCCTCAAAAATGTTGGTAGAATTCTTGGCGTCATCACTAAGTTGATGATGAAAGCATTGGTTCCTATCTTCCAAATTGTTGGAGAAGGATTCAAGCTTGCCATTGATGGTCTTGCTGGTACGGTAAAAGTTTTTACTAATGTTATCAGTGGTGCCGTTGGATTTATGAACAAGCTTATTGATGGTGTTCCTGGATGGTTAGGCGGCGATAGTCTTAGAAACTGGAGAGATAGTGCTGGGGGTATTTTTAGCGGTGATGTGATTGGCAATCTCAGCAATATGGTTGATGGTCTTGACCTGTCTATCCCTGTTGAACCACCCAAGGGTGAAGGTGGTGGTGGAGTTAGATCTTTTGTTAGACCTTCTCAAGGCGCTGCTACAGGCGTTGGCGGTGGTGGTACTCGTGGTCCACAACCAGTAGTTACTTCTCAACGTGGATGGCGTTGGGGTAAGATGCACCAAGGTGTCGATATTGCATTTGCTGGTGATAAAGGTGGGCAGAGAATGTATCTGCCGATGGGTGCAAAGATTACTGATAAGAGACGTGCGGGATATGGCGATGCTGGGTATGGCAATTCGATTTATTTTACAACAGACGATGGATACACACATCTTTATGCTCATATGCGTGGTAACAGTCCACTGAAAGTTGGACAGAAATATCCAAAGGGAACTTTCGTTGGATTGCTTGGTAACACTGGTAGATCTACTGCACCTCACCTTCACTGGGAAGTTGGAAAGAATGAACAAGATGTTGGTAGAGGTGGACCATCTCTTATTGATCCTCTTTCTAAGTATAGTAAGTATGCTCCTTTCTCTGGATCTGGATCTAGTATTCCTGCATCTGGAACAAGCACAGAACCAATGCATAATGATTCTATGTCTGCTCCTGTTTCTTCTACAACAGCGCCTGGTGCTGTTTCTTCTGCTGCTAATTACATTAGAAACCTGGCAGGAAAATCACAAGCTACTGCTAATAGATTGAGATCTGCAGAGCAAGCAGTCACATCAGTGGGCACTAGTAATAAAGCAGCGGAAGCAATTACTACAGCTTTGGCACCATTAGCAGGGATTCAACAACAGTTGTTGGATGCTGCGGGAGGTAGTGGATCAGCTTCTTCTCCTGGTGCATCTGGAACTGTTGTTATGTTCCCAACATCATCTCCTGTTAAAGATGGTGGTCATATTTTCAACTTTGATTTCTGATGTCTAATAATAGCGAAGCACAACTAGGGTGGAAACTAATTGAGTGCTCTATAGAGATGAGCACAGGTGAGAGCAAGAATCTTACTAGCAGTTTGTTGCAGTTTACTTACTTCGAAGACCTGGAAAGAATTTGTCCTACTGCGACTGCTACTTTCAACGATCTTGGATCTGAAGACCTACCTTTAACAGGCGGAGAGAAGTTTAAGATTACTCTTATTACTGATCAGACTACGGATGAAGAAGTGCAGTATGAATTTGTAGTTGGTAGTGTTAAGACACCATTTATTTCTTTCAAAGGAAAGACTGCTACTCTTTCTCTGATAAAAGAAGACAGCAAATCATTCAGTAGTTTTAAAGCCATTGACACTTATAAAGGTCTTGGTTCTGAGATCTTAGTGAAGATGTTTGATGATGCTGGTATCGAGACTGCTCCTACAGTAAGAGGAGATAAACCATTCAATAAATTGTTGATCCCAGGAGAAGGAATCTCTGTGGCAAAACTGGCACGTAGAGTGTGCACACAATCCATTCCTACTAGTGGACAGAAAGCAAACACGTGCGGGTATTTTCTTTGGGGTACCAAAGATGGATATCATTTTGCTTCTATTGACTACCTTCTTTCTACTGGTGATGATGCTTACGGTGGTACCAAACACCAGTGGGAATACTATCAGTCACCTGCTAAAGCTGGTAATGTTCCCCCGCACCTGATCGTTCAAAGTTATTATGTCGAAAGAGATGGTGACTTGAAAGAGATGGCAGACAAAGGAGTATTTGCTGCTATACTATCTGTGACAAACACCGATAGTCAAGAACACAAGGAAGAGAAATGGAATTTAAAAGATCATTGGGACGAGTGGGGACACATCGGAACTCAAAAAGAATTTCCTGAGTGGATGGTAAAATGGTTGGATGAATACCTGACTTCTAAGGAAGGAAAATCAGTGGTAACATTCAAGATTAATACTACCAATGAGGCATTTTTTAATGAAGAAGAAGTAGCTTCTGAGTCTGTCGGCAGAGATGGTAGTGAAGTCAACACAGAGTATCCAGACTGGGGTCCGTACACCTATTGCCAATATAATGCTCGACGTGCTACAATGGCAATGAATGTAAGCAACGTTGTTGTACCAGGCAATTCATTACTTCGTGCTGGAGACAAGATCAAACTTAACATTCAATCTTCCAAACCAGATAGTGCCAAAGATGCTGACGATGAAGACCTGAGGAGAGGAGGTGAATATTTGATCTTCCGCTTAGCACATAGATACTCTATGGAACCTCGTGAATGCTTCACCGCAACAACGTTGGTAAAAGATTCGATGAACAAAAACTGTTAACAATGGACAAAGAATTTCTCAAAAGATACCCGACACATATGACTCAAGGTCTTTATCAAATCCTTGATAAACTTGAGACAGAAGAAAACATTGACATTCGTGCTAAACTTTTTGGGCAACTTGCACTTGGTTTAGAAGGATTGAAATCGAGACTTGAAAACTACGAGGACACAAGGACAGTAGTTGAAGCGATTGAACGTCAACCAATTTCCGAATAAATACACCAGAATTTCGGAAAAAAAACTCCGCCAAAATTTTACCCCCTTAGGTTTTTCACCAATGGAAAATATCGAAGCACACATTGAGGCAGACAAGGAAGAGCTTGCTAATCCTCAACTCTCGCCTCAGCGTCGTCGCCACATCGAAGAAGAACTAGAAGAACTGCAAGCGTACGCAGAGCGCCATCCAGAAGACCATCACGATCCCACTCCTCTGGAGTTGTACTGTGACGCTAACCCATCTGCTTTAGAATGTAAAGTATACGAAGATTGATATATGTCCGAAGCTGTTTATAATACTGCCAATGTTTCGGACCTTTTTGGTTATCAAAAAGGGTTTATCGAAGATATAAATGATCCCAAGGGGTCTGGACGTGTTCGCGTACGAATTATTAATAAAGAGTTTCGTACGGGAACTAACGGTGAGTACGTTCCTGTTCCAGAAACACAATACTTGCCTTGGGCTACGGTATTGATGCCAGTCAATGCGTCTGGAGGTGCGGCAACATCAGCTTCTAGTCATAATCTCAAGAGAGGAGATCTTGTTTGGGTATTCTTTATTGAAGGTGACTCAAAACAAAGAGTTGTTATTGGAACGCAGGGAGCTGTTGCAAATGCTAGCAGCAAACCTCCAGAGACAGAATATGGACCGCTACAGAGATATATTTCTCAAGATCCAGATAGCGGTGATCAACCTAGTCCTACATCACACGTAACTAACGACCAGAAAGAAAAGAATAAGAACCTAGGTGCCAGAGTTCACGGTGCTGTAGGAGACGATAATTCTACTAGACAAACTGCAGCATTAACTCAACCATTCAGTCCTGGAAACCCTGCAGGAAGTTTTGAGGTTACTGTTGCTGATGGTAAGTGCGCTACTAATCCTGCTACCAAAACAGAAATTATCTTAGCAGAACTTTTTGCTACCTTACAACATACCAATGGAAACATTGGATCGTATTATATTAGCAAGTATACTGGAGACCTTTTTGAACTGCAGTCTATTGCTAAAGGATATATCACGAGAGTACAAGCTGTAATCTCTGCAGCAATCACCAGATCTTTTGGTGAGTTGATGGCACTCCTCAAGAAAGGTATTCAGGCACTGATTAAAGCATTGCTTGCTCCTCTTCCTGGGGTTTTGAAACCAGTGGTTGATTGGTTTACTCAGATGCTAGAGCGTCTGGGTTGTACTATGGAAGATATGATCGACAGGATTGCTAATTTTGTCGAGAGTACATTGATGGGTTATCTTGGTAACATTGTTAACTGGGCAGCTTGTCAGACAAAAAGATTCATTGATTCTATCTTCGGACGTATTCTTTCGGAGATGACTGGTATCATTGACACTGTATTTGGTGGTCTATCATCTGTTCTTGGTGCCATTGGTGGTGCTGTTGACATTGTTGGTGGTGCTATCAGTGCCATTATGGACTTGCTTGGTATTTCCTGTAGTGGTAACGCTAAGTGCCAAGAGAAACCAACCAAGAAGAGTTCTAAGTCTGGAGCATTTGAAGGATTAAAGGCTGGATACAATGATCTGGATGAACTCCTTGGTGCGTTAGAGTCTGGAAATCATCTTCCTATTGATTCTTATTGTGCTGATGCTCTTACAGAACCAGAACCAACAACAGAAGTAAATGTCTGGGGTCCTCAAGTCCCTGACAGTGGTAGTGGTACCGACACGGAAAGTAATAATAATACATTAGATCCTTTAGCTAATACTAGTGGTGTAGGTTCTGGTGTTGCTGGTCCCACTGGAGTTAATTATGATGATATTCTTAATTCTATTTGTAGTGCTAGAACAATCAAAGCTGTAGATATTCCTGAGACAGATGCTGTTACTGAAGGTAGCATTGCAACTGTTAAGATTCAAAGAACTGGTGATATTTCTACCACATCATCTGTGACATATTACACAGTTGATGGAACTGCTAAAGCAAATGAAGACTACTGTCCTACCAGTGGATTTATGGGTTTTGGTGTAGGAGAAACTGAAAGATCTATTGATATTCAAACTATCAATGATGGTGTTGATGATGGAGCTAAGTATTTCTTTGTCAAGATCAAGCACGATGGTTGTGGAAAACTAAAGAAAGATGTTGCGAAAGTTTGGATCGGTACTGGCATCGGAACTCCTAGTATTACTGGCATTAATTTGGGTACCACACTCACCCCAGGAGCTTCTGCACCGATTGATGTAGATGTTCCTGTGTATATTTTGACTGCAGATAAATCTGTGGTATACGAAGGGCAAGAAGTAACATTTACTTTAAATACTTTTAATGTCGATGACGGAACACAAGTCAACTACACAATCGGAAGAGAGTCCACGGGAATTACCTTCAAAGACATTAATTATGTCGTGGAGAACGGTAGCCGTAGTTGGGTTACTATGGAGTCTGATATGGGCAGGAAGTTTGTTGTCAAAGATGGACAAGCTTCGGTCACTATCGCACTTCTAGATGATGGTGTTGTAGAGAATACAAATGAAGTTGCAGAGCAACTGTATGTTGAGCTCAATGGATTGAGTGTTGCTGCTGGTGTTGCTGTTCTTGATCCTCTTGCAGGTGGTGTGTTAGATGAGACTACCAAGTCTGTTTCTGTTGTGGCGGATAAAGTTGCGGTGGAAGAAGGTGAATCTGTTACATTTACTGTAACGACTACCAAGTTTAATGATGGTGACAAACTTGCATATACGATATTTGGTCCTAACATCACGCAAGGTGATATCTTACAGAATCTAGAGGGTGAACTCTATATTGAGAATAACTCTGCAACATTTACTGTTGACGTTTTGGAAGATAATTTGTTAGAGGTTCAAGAAAATCTTGTGTTCTCTATCAATGAGTACGGTGCTAACGCAACGGTTATCATTCGTGCTAGCGCTGGTGATGTTGGAGACATTGCAGCTCCAGCAGATGATGACGACGACGATGGACTTCCTGTGTTGGATGTTCCTATCGTCGATGAAGATGGCGGAATTATTGACATCGATGTCATCAAATCTGGTCGTAGATTTCTGTCAATTCCTTTCATTTCGCTCGAAAGTAACACTGGATTCGGTGCCTATGTCGAACCTATTTTAAATAGTAATGGTTACTTGAGTAGAGTTCGAGTTATCAGACCTGGGCAAGGATATACTGGAAAGACAAAACCAAATAATGTGGTATGTCAGTTGGTTGGTATTACTCTAACTAACGTTGGAGGATTGTACACTTCTGCACCAAAAGTTTATATTGATGGGGATAGTAGTATCGCAAGAGCAACTATTTCGGAAGAAGGTTATGTCAATGGTATTAATATTGTCAAAGGTGGTATGAATTACGTTGAATTACCTCAAATAATTATTACTGGTGGCGGTGGATTTGGTGCTCAGGCAAAACCAGATCTACAATGTGTGCCTGAAGATCAGTCTGAGCTCATTCTCCAAGGTCTCGCAAGAGATCCTGCTAATTACGTGGATTGCCCCTGATGTCTAGTAAGAATAAAACTAACAAACCCGATACTCAGTCAACTATTAGTAGATCTGGTCACTTGTGGCAGGTCTGCGATAATCCAGACAAACCATATATGCTTATGATGCATAAGTCTGGGCATCACGTATGGTTGCGTGAAGATGGTTCTGTGCAGATTGTCGCAGTAAAATCACCTACTAGTAATCAAAACTCGGGCAAACTTGTCATTCATTGTATGGGTGATGCCTTAATTAAGGTTGATCAAGACTGTCACTTTGATGTTGGCGGTAAAATGACCTTCGAATGCGACTCTTCGATTGATTTCCACGCATATAAAGACATCAATATGAGGGCAGAGGGTAATTTCAACATTAACTGTGGAAAAAACTTTACCGTCGATGCAACTCAAGCTGCTACCATTTCTAGTAAGTCAAAAGTTACGCAATCTGCGCCTAAAGTATCGGTAAACACTGATATTCAGGAAAGTACTGTTACTGGTCCTCAGAATGATGCCATCTTTGGTGAGAGAACTATCTCTATGATTGATCCTAGAGGTACTTTTACCTTACTCAGTCTTGGACATATGATTACGACGATTAAGGGAGACCACGAGAAGGTTGTTGGAGGCAGAGAATCGGAAAAAATTCTAGGTCTTCCTCCTGTCCCTCCTCTCCCTACAATCCCTCCTGGCGGTCCCACAAAACTCTCTATCATCGGTGCTTCTGGTGGTTTGGGTCGCGTTGAGAAGATTATGACAGGTAACGATGTGACCACCGTGGTGGTTGGGAACAAGATCAGCAACGTGGTTGCTGGTAACAGCGTCTTGACAGCAGGCGCAGGAACCATTACAATGGCAGCAGGCGTGAACGCAACCATCACTGCCACAGCCAATGTGACAATTGCTGGAGCGTCCGTCTTCCTCAACTGACCCCCTCCCTCCGTGCTATAATAACGGAGTACTGAAACAAACCTATGTCTGACTCTGCTGTCGTCGATAAGATCATTGTTGACATCCAGACCCGCTCTATCCACCTTGTATCTGATGAAGGTGAGTTCAAGACCATTGACTGCTCTGACAACTATGAAGCTTTTCTGACGCTGATGGAACTTTGTAAGGATCAGGGCGAAGAGTATATGGTGTACTGCGATCCTACTGACTATTTCGCAGCAGATTTGGTCGAACAAGACTGAAGCAAATTCGACCTTTAGTTACCAAAAAGTCGGAAAAAAAACTCCGCCAAATTTTTGGTTCTTTAGGTTTTCTGCGAGTATGGCGGAATCGGTAGACGCACCAGACTTAAAATCTGTTGGGCATTGTGCCCGTGGGAGTTCAAGTCTCCCTACTCGCATAGGGTGGTAAAAACCGCCCTCTTATTGTACAATAAATAAGACATCGTTATAACGTCGTTATGGCACAACAAACAAACAAAAAAGACCAGTATGGTCTATTTTCTGTTTTTCCCAAGTTTGTCTATCGTGGTAGACTGCAAACTCACGAAAAGTGGAAATCTATCATTTCTCCTGTGATTCAGGATCGATGGGATAAACTTCCTTCCAACAGTAACGTTCCTGGCGGTCCCGCTTGTTGGGAATGTGATTGTTTTACAACCTTTTTTGACCCAAGTTTGATGGAGTTTGAGAAGGAGACTGAAATTGATCTCCAAGCTCTTCTTCAAGATCTTTCTACAAATATTCAGGAAGCTGTCAAACTGGCGGAGTTCTATCCTCACGCTTTCTTGGTCTCGCAGCAATGGTTCAACGCTTATGGACCTGGACAGCACCAAGAGGCACACAACCACATCCCTTCTCACCTGTCTGGGGTGTACTACGTTCAGTTTGATCCCCGTGTCCATAAAGGTACTACTTTCCTAAACCACGAAAAGATGTATACCGAGGGACCTCGGTATAACAAGTACTTCTATGACCAAGATATGTGGGGTTATGGATGCTACAAGGAAGAGATGACTCTTGCTGTTGAAGAAGGAGACGTGATTCTCTTCCCGTCACAACTTGAGCATATGGTGCACAAGCAACCTGGAATCGAGAAGAATCCAGATGGAACCATCCGAATCACGTTCTCGTTTAACGTTGATCTTGTCAGTGAATCAGAGGCAAAAGAGCGTCTGAATGATCAAATGGCAAAAACTCCTACTGCCCCTCAAGCTGAAGGCAACATTCCTTTAGATCAGAATATTGCTAATGCTCCTCAAGGCAATGAAGAGTGGTCCTCTGACTGGTTCTAATTATGCCTAGGGGACGTGTTTCAAAGATTGACTTAGAATCTCGTACTCTTAAGCTTAAGAATGCTCTCTATAACGGAGAGCATTCCGATAAGTCTGGGGAATGGCACGATGGTGCCCACGAGATGTTAAATCGTGTGCTGCAAATGCTCAATGAGTACTCTTTGTAAATTTTGGCGTATATGGGCAAAAGCACTAGGAGAAAAGGCAGGGAAGAATGACAAAGAGGCAGATTACGTGGCTTTGCTACGCACTTTTATATTCTTCACTTATCTACTCACTAACATTGCCATTGTTGCGAACGCCATAAGGCACTGGAACGACCTTGACAGAACCGCTCCAGTGTCCTATAATAAGTACATCGACCAACAACCCAGAGACTCTGGTCGATTTTCCACCCTATAATCTAGAAAAAACGAACGATTATGTCTATTGCAATGTCCGAACTCCTTCGTATGGAGGAGCTTGTCCGCATCATTGATGTGTACAACGATAAAGTCGATGATACGCTGAAGGAGCTTCTCGCTTCTTTCCCGATTATCGATCGTGCACCTGCAGGACTTCCTCTGATGGAGGATGTCATCCGTGATTATGAAAACGGTGTTAATTACACCGATGGTGACACTATTGTAGTGTCGGCACGACTTGGAGACTTGTATTCGTCTCCTTATTACAATCGCATCCTTGAGTTGCGATATGGTAACCACAAATTGCATTTGACAAAGCGTGGTGGGTTTGCTTTCAGTTCCGCTGATACTCTTTCGGGGTATTATCGACCGAAGCAAAAGAAAACGGCGGTTACTAAGGGTAACAACCGTACTTCTATGCTGTACGCAGTGACTCTTGATCCGAATATGCGGATTGCTATGTCGCTGAAACTGCATCCTCGTGATATCTCTGCTGAGGAGATTATCCGTATTGAGTCGAATGACCATAACGTTGATGCGAACTATCGCACCAACCAATCTGGTGATCACCGATTCAAGTCGGCATATTATGCTCGCGAAGATTGGGCACAACAGCTGTACGACTTCGCAAAACCTTTCTCTATCGGTATCGCTGGAACTTTGCCTGAAGCAAACTTCCACTGTCCTTCCAGTTCCTATCTTGCTAAGTCACGTAAGGAAGCAGGAGACGAGTATACCAAGCGTTATTTGAAGGCATTTACCGAGAATAACTGTTCTAAAGAGATCGGTGGGAGCTGCACCGTCGCTGGTGCAATGTTCCTGAAGTACTTTGCCAATTACATCGCCAAGATCGATGAGCTGAATAACTGCGATTCGTTTGCGGAGTGTTTGCGGTATTACTTCAAAGACTGGGGTAGGATTGCATCGCAGATCTATCCTAAAGCACGTAATGTCACTCAAGAAGACATTACTGGCGCTACCACTGACTACAAGAAGTGGGAACCTGCTGTTGCTCGTTTTGTCTGCCTTTACAATAACTATTGTGAGCGACTTACGATCCCTGGCAATCAGGAAACTGCTATTCCCTTCAAGGGATCTGCTAGTAGTTCTTGGGTTCGCTTCCTCTCTGATGCTAACTCACTGATTCGTCCTCAACTGCAGAATATTGCAGAACAGAAGTTCTTCTAAATAATGCGGGTCCGCAAGGACCCATCCATTCCTCTATAGCTCAGTCGGTAGAGCGTCTGACTGTTAATCAGAATGTCCCTGGTTCGAGCCCAGGTGGAGGAGTTTCTTATTGTTTTATTATGCATTACAAACCTTATTCACAAGAGTGGCATAGATACCGTTATCTCAAGGAAGCACTAGATAAATATCTAGATGATGGTATAGATCCTACCTTTATTATGGATGACATTCGTGACATCCTGCATATTCGCTCCGAAGCAGCGTACCAAGAGTTTCATAGGATTAACCAGCTAGAGCACTACCTATCGGATGAATAAATATGCTTTCTACTCAATACAGATTGCGATTAGAGTTTATTTGTAAGCGTATTGTAAATGGGGAAGAAGTTAAATTAGAGGATATGATTTGGTCGAATAAATTAGCGAAAGCTAATACGACCGCTAACGAAATGCTTAAAAAAGCAAGACGAATGGCTATGAATCCTGATATGCAGGAGGGTAGTATGGATGATTTTATGAATAGGATGGGACTAGGAGACCCCGACCCATCCAACCATAGAACGGGGTTCCAATCTGCAGATGAGATTGTAGATTGGTTTCAAAGAGATAAACCTGATGATTGGAGACAACGTGACTGATTACGACTACCAAGTCATTGATAAAGAAGGTAATATTACCAACTATGTCTGGTGTGACGAAATGAGAAAAATGATGGTTGTTGAAAAAACTATGGCGGAAACAGCGGTAATTTATTCGAATGGCAGTCAAGAGTGTGAGCGTATGTCTATGCTCCTTAAATCTCTTAACGGTGAATTTCACGAATATCTTTTGGGGGTTAACTTTAGCGATAGGCAATTTCGCCAAGAATTTGGTCCTGATGCAACATATCCCCAGGTTGCTCTAGGATCTAAACATATTGGAGATATGAAGACAACACTTCAATATATGAAAGACAAAGGATTGTTTGTCTGATAAATACCGAAAGGATATCCACCACTATAATATTTTAGGTAATGGCACTTACCAGACTAGAGAATTTAATTTCCAGTAAGACTGGACGTTTTGTTTACGTTTCTCCTGATGACTTTAACGCATCGGATGATGTGAACAATAGGGGTAACTCTCCTACTAGACCCTTTAAGAGTATTCAGCGAGCTTTCTTAGAAGTCGCTAGATTCTCATATAAATCTGGTCCTGATAATGACCGATTTGACGAGTTTACAGTGGTGCTGTCTCCTGGAGATCACTATATTGATAACCGTCCTGGTGTTGTAAGTGCCTCTCAGATTCCTGATTTCAATACCAATGTGAACTTCGATCTGGGTAACTCCCAGAACGATCTGTATAAGTTCAACTCTACTAGTGGTGGTGTTATTGTTCCCAGAGGTACTTCTCTGGTGGGTATGGATCTTAGAAAGACTAAGATTCGTCCTCTGTATGTGCCAAACCCAACTGATACTAGCATCCCACACACGTCCATCTTTAACGTGACGGGTGGTTGCTATTTCTGGCAATTCTCCATTTTTGATGGTAAGCAGAAGGTCTACTTCGATACATCTGGTAATAAAGCAGATCCGACTTTCTCACACCACAAAATTACAATCTTTGAGTTTGCAGATGCTGAAGATCTGGAGCTCTTCTACGATAAGATTGGCGATGCATATAAGAATATGGTCGTCGATATCAACGTCGATGGCGCTATTGCTGAGACAGACCTGGAAAACCGTATTGTGGGTCCGCTGTCTGACAAGAAGGTCATCGAGTCGATCACTCCTCAGGCACTGGGTGGCAACGCAACTGAAATTAGGGTCAAGACAAAAGCGCCTCACGGTTACTTTGTGGGTCAGTTTGTTACTATTGACGATACTGGACTGACCAATGATCTGCACGGTTCATTCCTGATCACTCGTCTGGATCCCGCTGATAACACTCTCTTCTACTATCGTGTTAACAGCAGTATCACTTCTTTGATCTCTGGTACAACATATACAACAGCTTCTCTTCCTCCGAACAGACTGAACGAGAACGCTATTGTTCAGGCAGAGATTGATACTGTTGACTCTGCATCTCCTTATATCTTTAACCTGTCGATTCGTTCTACCTGGGGTCTCTGCGGTATGCACGCAGATGGTTCTAAGGTGACTGGTTTCAAGTCGATGGTGACTGCGCAGTACACTGGTGTGTCGCTGCAGAAAGACGACCGTGCATTTACCAAGTTTAACGAAGAGACTGCACAGTTTGAATCAGCTTGGAACGGCGTTGCTGTTACCGATCCTGAAGAACTGTCTACTGGTTCGTTTGCTACAACTCCCTACCACACTGATGGTAGAGCATACTTTAAGAATGAGTGGCGTAATGCTCACGTTCGACTGTCTAACGATGCATTCGTTCAGGCGGTGTCGATCTTCGCTGTGGGTTTTGCAGACCACTTCTTGATTGAGTCTGGTGCTGACATCTCGATCACCAACTCTAACTCTAACTTCGGTAACACCGCTCTGGATGCTATCGGTTACAAGGGTTTTGCTTTCTTCCAAGATAAGCACGGTTTTGTTACCGATATTGTTCCTCCCGAGACAATCGATCTTGACGATACCACTCAACCTCCTTACTATGGTATCGATATTCTAGCTTCGAAAGAACCTTCTGGTTCTACTCGTGTATATCTGTCTGGTGAAGCTGAGGAAGTTTCTGATCCTGACAACACTCCTACTTACATCCTGCAGGATTATAAGATCGGCAGTAAGCGTCTGGACAGAATTTATGCCAAACTGGATCCCGACATCACCGCTGGTGAGTCTGGTCCTCAGGAGAAGTCTGCTCAGATGTTCCCCTCTGGTTTTGACACCTACACAGTGAGCACTCTGTCCACCGCCACACAGTCGGTGCAGAATGCCCAGGGCGAGACGATCACCTATCGTGCCACTATCTTCACCTGTCCTGAGTCACACGGTCTCTATACAGGCACCCCAGTGCGCCTGGTGCCCATTAGAACCAATTCTAGCGTCTCTGACGAACTGGTTAGACTGCCTAAGGGTCTGGAACCCAATACGATCTACTACATCATCGCTCCTGGTCGCCACACAGCACCAGTTCCTCCCGATCAGACCTTCCCGACAGAAGACCTGAACACCTTCCTGCTGGCAGCATCCGAGGATGACGCTGCTGCTGGTAACGCAATTCACATTCCTGAGGCACTGAACTCTGGTGTTCAAATTGAGATGTATCAGTACATCTTTGATGTGAACCCGACTCCTTTCAAGTACAAAGTTACTGTTGCTGATCCTGCAACTAACGAGTTTACCCTGGAGTCTGCACACGTTTTTGATAAGGGTTTTGCTACCAAGGCAGCAACTCCTGTCTTCTTCCGTGCTAAGCCTGGTTCGCAACTGCCTGGTGGTATTGATGCGAACAAGATGTATTATGCCATCTACGATAATACTGGTGGCAACATTAATAAGTTTAAGGTTGCGGAAACTGCAGCACTTGCTATTCAGGGTGGTGGTATTCCTTATTCCTTCACTTCCAGCGGTACTGTTGGTGTGAATGGTCAGGATGAGATCTATGTATTCTCCTGCAATACTAGACATCCCCTGAGATATGACCCCGAGATGACTGCATCTCCTGGTCGTAATGGTCTGTGGTATCTGAACGTTCTTAATACTACACAGCAACCTAACACAATCTTTACTCGTGTTTCTACACTTGATGAGTATGTCAACGAAGAAGTCATCACAACTTCCAACACCTACATCAAGCGTGTCAACGATCGCCGTAGGGAAGATGATCGTATCTACAGATTCAGATACGTTGTTCCTAAGGAAATCGACAACGTGCGAGAGCCGCTGCTCGGTTATGTCCTTAAGGTCAGAACTGACGAAAATAGAAGACTGAGACCCCAGAGAGTTGTTCTGGAAGCTGTTGACGGCACTCCTGATCTTCCTGTATTCTATGGCGAAAGTCCTACTATTGACCCTAATGGGGATAACTTAGAAATTCAGAATGACTATAACTATGATCCTTATCTGACTGGCAATAGTAAGTCTCTGGTTTCCGACTGTGGCATCAAATTTACTATTGAGTCTGCTAGAGAGAAGCAAATTAATGGTGCTAATCGTATTGAACTGACAGTCTTCGATCACACTATTAACACTAGTGTTGCTGCTGGTACAGCTCTGTCATCTGGTACAATCCTGACTGAAGTTAGACTGAACAGTGTTGCTGGTTCTGGATTCACTCTGGGTCTGTCTGTTGCTTGGTCTGGTTTCTCTGATAGTAGTGAAATTAGCGGTAGACTGCCTGTTGTTCATAAGGTTTATGTTGAGGGTGGCGTTACCCGTCTGATTCTGCGTAGTGATTTCTCTCTGCTGCAGTATCTCAAGTTCGATTCTGGTACTGCAACTATTCTTGCTAGCGGCGGTGCAACTGGTATCCTGGCAGAGAAACCCAATGGCGGTCGTGACGACTTTACCGATTATGCTCAGGATCTGGGTAGACAGTATGTTATTCGTAATGCCCCTGTTTACACTCTGACCCCTGGTGATTTTGTTCGTGACGAAGCTGATGGTAACCAGAAAGATTATAAGATCGTCAGTGTCGAAGATCTCGATGAGATTGAGAACACTTTCTATGTGTATCGTGTTAAGACTCTGCGTCGCAGAATCTACAACCAGCAGGATGGTATTTACTATCTGACTTGTCTGCGTGGTGACTTCTCTCCATCTGTTTCCGAGTTCAATAGCTTCAAGTTTGGTCATCCTACCGAAAGACTGTATCCTGAACTCTTTGCTGACGATCCACTGTGGTTTGACCCCGATGGTGATGGATCGCAAGTTAAAGACGCTCCTTCTACCATCTCCGTTGCTGACAACTATGTCCACGGTCTTGTCGTTGCAAATGACAACAAGAACAGCATTACTAGAGAAGCAGTTGCTAACTTCCTGGAGAATATTGGTAGAGATTCTATTATTACTCTGGAAGCACAAGATGGTAAAGCTGTTGCCTCTCGTGAAGATCGTTTGATCGGTATTGAAGGTAATAGCACTGCTATTGCTGATCGCCGTATCTACGTTGAGTTGCGTCGTCCTTCTCAGGCACGTTCTGGTAACCACACCTTTGAATACACTGGTTTCGGTCCTGGTAACTATTCTACTGCATTCCCCTCTAGACAGGAGTATGTGCTCTCTGATGATGAAGTCCTGTTCTCTCAGGCGAAGCGTCAAGACGGTGGTGTGGTCTTCTACTCTGGTCTGAACGCTAATGGTGACCTGTTTGTGGGTAACCAGCGTATCAACGCTATCTCTGGTGAAGAAACTAAGATTGATGATTCGATCCTGAGAGTTGCTGGTGAGAACGTTGACGAAGAGTCGAACACCAATGACATCACAGTTGATACTCTGACTGTCAATAATAAAGTCAAGTTTGACCTGATTAATGACTTCCAGATCTCTGCACCTGGCGGTACATTCTTCTCCACCCCTGTTACGATTGAGGTGGGTGATCAGTTTGCTAACAGCAGCGATGATCCTGGTTCTCTGACAATCAAGTCTGTTGCTAACACTGGTATTTCTAGTGTTGACCCTGCACTGGTTGAGACTGATATGGTCTTCAACCCTCCCTTCAAACCGAATACTATTCAGTTTGCTGTTTGGGAACTCAATCCTAGAAACGTTTCTTCTGGTCTTACCTATTCGATTAAAGCATCTAAGGACAAGACAGTTCCTGCTTCTGAAAGCTTTAAGCAAGAAGGTACAATTGAATTCCGTGGTACTGAAACAGTTGGTGAAGCACATAGAATTGCTAACATCAACTACAACACCACGCTGGGTTGGATCTGGTGTCAGATTGGCGGTTTCCAACAGGGTGAAACTCCTTCTTATGGATGGAGAGAGTGGGGTCTGATTGGTGCTGATGCACTGACTACATACACCACTGGTGCTGGTTCTACTTCGACTGCTACAGGTAGCGATATGCGCCTGGGTGTCAACCTGAAGAACACTCGCGTTACCAACGGTAGTGTGGTTCCTCAGCAAACTCTGGACGTTGAGGGTTCTGGTATCTTCCGCAACTCTCTGTGGGTTGGTGGTGATAACTTGAACCCCGCAGGTATTCACGCTTTCCGTGTCTTCGATGACGACGGCAACGGTGTGGGTCGTGTTTCTATCAACACTGGTGATACTACCGAGGTTCAAGCGAATGTCGGTCTCTGGGTTGGTGGTGATGTTGTGGTTCGTGCTGCGAATGCTGGCACTGGCGAGGTTGAGTCTGTTGGCGGTGGTCAAACTGATGGCAACTTGACAATTGACGGCACACTGACAGCTCTTAGCAATGGTTCTCACGAACTGGTTGGTGACCTGACTGTTACTAAGGATCTGTATGTCCGTGGCGGTAACGCTAAGATGTATCGTCTTGATAGCGATACTACTACAGATAACCTGCGCATTGATATCAAGCAAGATGATCTAGATCGCGCTAACAACTATGCTACCTTCCAAGGTCAGAACTTGGTTGTTGGTGATGCAGAATGGAGCAATGATCATTTTGATGATGCTTCTACTGCGAAGCTTGTAATCAAAGCAGATGGTTCCGCTCGTATCGGTGATGCTGATGGCGGTATCCAGATGGATCTCAACAGTAATGTGTCTATCGGTGAGGCAACTCCTGATGCTACACAAAGACTGTGGGTTAATGGTTCTACCAAGATCGAAATCAGCTCCACTGAGCAAATCACTGTCTTTGATGGCACAGATCTGCGTCTTAAGATGGTGCCTACTGGTCAGATTGACTTTGTTGGTGATGGTACTGAATCTGATCCTAACTCCAGAATGCACTCTACTGGTGCTCTGACTCTGGGTGATGATTTTACTGTCCGTAAGACAGATATCAATGCAGATATCACCTTCTTGATTGATTCTGCTACAGGTAATACCACCATCGGTAATGATGCTGATGATAGTGGTACTCTGAGAGTCCACAGTACTGCACAATCTAATGATAATGACAGCGGTGCTGTTGTTGTTGACGGTGGAGTTGGTATTGCTAAGAATGTCAATCTTGGCGGTAATCTCGATGCTGATGGTAACATCACTGCAAATGGCGGTGGTCTAGATATTAATAATAATGGCACCAACAACTTCAAGGTTGCTAGCGATGGTACCATTGATGTTAACCAAGTTACTGGTTACTTTACACCTACTGCTGGTCGTCGTTGGGATGAAGTTAGCGCTAACTCCAACCTGGAAGCAAACGTTAACTACTATGTGACTACATTTGGTGGTGCTAGTATCACCCTAACACTTCCTGCTACTGCGCAGAAGGGCGATCAGATTCGTGTTCTTGACGTGACTGATGCTCTGACTTATAATAAGTCCATCATTATTTCTGCTGGCGTTCCTGTTCAGGGCGCTTCGGACGGTCAGTTAGTGATCCAGACTCCTGGCGCTGGTTTTGGTCTTCTTTATATCAATGCACTTATCGGTTGGCGTTTAATTGAACTCTAATGGGAAAAAATCTAGCAGAAGTTCGCGGATTTAAAAATGCCGCGATTGGTACAATTATGGCGTGGACTGGGGGGAATGGCGACGTTCCCCACGGATGGATAGAATGTGATGGTGGTACGTATAGTAATGATCAATATCCTCTGTTAAAAGAGGTTATTGGATACACGTATGGTGGATCTGATGCATCTAGTACATTTTCAGTTCCTAGCTTGAATAATGGTAAGGTGCCTTTTCATAAAGGAGGAACCTATAGCGGAACTGGTGGTACCAATAGTGGTAATGTTGGTTTGTATGCTGCCTGGAACGTAGACGGTAAACCAAACAAAACAATCACATACGGTCAGTCGGCGTTCAGCAGCAGCTCTATGTGGTCTAAAACTGCATATGTGCAACCTAGGGTTATGTCCTTGGAGAATATGCCAGCACACGGACATAACGTTATCGTTAATAATGTTAATTCCCAGCACGGTGGTACTCCTAGTGCTGAAGAAGGTGGTACAAAATTTCAAACTGCTCGTACTGGTTTGAATACTGATGGTTTTCTAAGATATACTCCTAGAGTTGGTTGTCCTAACGATGATCAAAACAATCGATTTAGCGTTCCTTCTGGTGCACATAACCACAGCTCTATCTCATACTCTATGTCTGCTGGATCTTTAGGAGTTCCTCAATATTCTAACAATTATAATAGCGACAATATCTCCCTAAATAATAATCCAGGCTTAGGAAGTGCTGGTTTGGACTTTACTCCTCCTTATCAAACTGCGATATACATCATCAAAGCATTCTAATGGCAAAAGTATATTCTAAAGTTAAAGGTGCTCAAGGTGTTGCCCCAGGGGTTATTGTCCCTTTTTCTAGAGAATGTCAGACTGATAATGAGCGAGAGGAAAGAGTTCCTGGTGGTTATTTGAGATGTGACGGTAGAGTTTACCAAGCAAGAGATTATCCTTCTCTCGCGAGAGTTATTGGCGTTGGTTCTACTGGTGGTGGATCTGTTGGTGGATGTAAATTTCCTCCTGGTCTTTCTGGTACTACATTATTAAATCCTTCTTTTGATGCCGATGGTAATTTTACTGGAGGTACATTTGCAGTCCCTAATTTAGGATGTAAAGTTTTAGTTCCCAGTAGTATTGCTGGTCAACAGTTTGTTGGCAACACGAGGATGTCTGGATCTGGAATTTATGAGAGAGCTGGTATTGGATATCGTGCAATTATTCAATCAGTAGCGAATAGTTCTTTTAATGGTTCAATTAATGAATCATCATACACCTCATCTATGAGTGGTACTCCATCGTTATCTGTTAGCGGTCAAACATTGAGTACAGCATCATTATCTCAATCTAATATTGCTGCTCACGACCACAATTTTTCGTGGAGAGAATCTGATGTTAGAGAAGTTGGTGTTGATACAAATCTCCAAGATAATGTAAAAATCGATCTTAGTGGTGTTTTGGTTGAAACTTTTCCTATTGAACACAATGGAGCAGACGTTGTTCATAACCACACGCTTTCAGGATCTGGAATTTCCCAAAATCTGAGTTTTACTAGAGATCCTGTAACGATTTCTTTTGCTGGATCTACTGCACAAGCAAACGTGCTTGCGGATTCTAGAGAAAGTCTAGATCACGTAACAACACCCTATATGATCGTCGAGTATATTATTAAATTCTAATGTCTAAGTATTACTCACAAACTAATCCCCAGTGGACGGGAGTTCAGGTCGGCACCATTGCTATGATGCCGAAAGATTCTGGTGGAAACTATTATGCTCCTCCTGGTTGGCAAGAATGTAACGGCAGAAGCTTGAATCCTAACGAATTTCTTGCACTGTATCAAATTATTGGTAATACTTACGGGGGTAATGCTGGAACAGAGAGTGCATACCCAAATATTACAGGAGCATTTAATGTTCCTGATTTAAGAGATAGAAGAGCTATTGGTACTGGTAGACTCAGACCAGAAGATGCATCTTCTCCTGATTTATCTACAGCACACGATTCTGGAGATTCTGACACTTGTGGCACAAAAGGTGGTCAGAATGTCTTGAGAATTCCTGACGTTCAATCAAGAGTTCAAGTTGTTGGCAATCCTACAATTAACTATAACACTAGTAGAACAGGACAATCTTCGGTTAGATTGAGCGGTGGCAATGTCAGTGTTAATTCTGGTGCTTTGTCTAATCACACTGCTAGTCAGGCACCAAGTCATAATCACGGTCAAGCAAAAAGTACTCGTGCTAAGCCTGGTGGCAATACTGATGTTGACAGAACAGATCCTGGTTCTGGTGATACTGGATGGAAATATAATCCCAGTGGTGGTCCTTCTTATGGTCCTTGGCCAACTCAACTTGGCAATTCGCAACCTCACTCCCATTGGATTTCATTTAAAACTAGTATTACAGGTACTGTTTCGTACCATAGAGGGTGGGGTGATTCTATTGGCAATCGAGGACAGAACTCTCACTTAGGAGCACCAAGTGCTGCACTTGGTTTTAATGGTTGGTACGAACAATATTGTTTGTATGCCAATAATCAAAATGAAGGTAATATCAGTATTAATAATGGCGCTTGTACTATTTCCCCATCGCATAATCAATTAGCAGGTAACCTACCACAACAAAGTGTTGACGCAACTCAGTGTGCTTTTCAGGTTGGTGTCACGATTGGTTTAGACAATGATCCAGAAATCAAACCTACTTATCAAGAAACCGCTTATATGATTTTCTTGGGTGTGAGCAGCACAGCTTATACTGCTCCACCTCCTCCTGTTGACACTGGTGATAACATTCCCGATGCATTTGGTCCTTTCAACGTTCAAACCGCATCAGAATCTGGCACTCAAAGTGTAAGCTTCACGATAACTGGTTGTGATGCTGTTTATGATTTTACAGTTATCGTAGAAAAGACAGGTGGCGCAGATGTTGGATCTACACCTATCAATCTGGGCGGTACTGGAACCAATACCAAATCTGGATATAGAGTTGGTGATAATGTTTCTATGGTTCTTGAGGGACCTGCTAGCGGTGGTACCACTGCTGAGTATTCAATCAAGATGTATAATGGAGCATTACTGGTCCAAACTGGATATGCAAACGTTACTTATGCAGCAGCTCCCACTATCTCTTTCTCTGCTCAACCCGATTTCGTTGAGAGTGGAGACCCTTCGAACCTTACATTTGTCTCACTAGGAGCTACTTCTGTTGTAAGTAGCAACTTTGGTGCGACAAATCCTACTGGGCAAACTATCGAAGTATCACCCACATCTACTACCACGTATACAATCACACTTTCTAATGCTTTTGGGTCATCTACTGCAAATACAGAAGTTGTTGTTGATGTTCCTGCGGCACCTGTTATCAATTTGAGTGTTACTCCTAGCACGATTACTGAAGGGCAAACTGCTAATGTCACATATAGTTCTTATAACGCCACTACATTTGTGACATCTAACATCCCTGGAGTCAGTAGTCCTACATATGGAACTGCTGATGTTACTCCCACTGTAACTACAACTTATAGTGTCGAGTTGAGTAATGCTTATGGATCAACTACGGAATCTGTGGTATTGACTGTTGAACCAGTGCCTCTTCCGACTATTGACTTCTCTCTATCTGGATCTCTTAGTGTTAATGTTGGAGAGAGTACACCTCTTAAACCTCGTGTGACTGGTGCAACTAGCATTGTTTATAGTTCTTCTCCTGCAGATTCTGGATGGGATGGTTTAACTAGTTTGACTGGTGCGGATTACTTTGTAACACCAACGGCAACTGCAGTTTATACAGTTGCAGCAACTAACAGTAGTGGTACCACTACAGAGAGTGTAACAGTTTCTGTGACGCAGCTGCCTACAGTTACTATCACTTCTAATCCCTCTGTGTTGGAGATTGGTAGTGGTGCGACAAACCCCGTCTCTCAGTCTACAATTACTTGGAGTAGTACAGACGCAACAACTGTTGTTTCTTCTACCTTCGGTGCAAGCGCTGTTAGTGGATCTACTACAGTTTCGCCAACAGAGACGACAGACTATACTATAGTTGTTTCTGGTCCTGCTGGGCAGGGTCAAGGTACTACTACCGTTACTGTGAATTGTACTTCTGGTACTGGCACTACATCAGCTGGATATGCAAATACAGTTTATGGTTATCTTAAGATGAATGATGGCACATTAATATACCAAACCTACTATGTGACTAGCACAATTTCTTCCTGGCATACACAAATTGCTAAGGGAACCACAACATATCTGCAAGTCTTTAACCAAATTCTGACATCTTATGCTAATATACTAGACAGAAAACCAGAGGATTCTTCGTTTGATTATTGGGTTAACCAATTTGTTAACGATAGCATTGTGACTTTATCTGATTTGAACCAATCAATTTCTGATAACGCCAATGGTATTGGAGTTGGTGCCAGTAATGAACTCGCTCTGAGAGCACCCTACGGTGGTCTCGAAGGCAATTATAACGAGTGTGGAGTTGCTATTTTCCCTTGATTTATGACTGAACAATTACTTCCTATTCGTCCTCTTGAGCTAATGCTCAATGAGGACTTGACTAAAGTTGAATTTAATGACCATATTGGCATATGGGAAAACTTTATGCCAGAGAGTCAATGTAAAAAATTCATTGACTGGTATAATACGTTTGGTGAAGTTGCTTCGGTAAAGAGTAACTTTGATGAGACTCCTGGTGATGGAAGATTTCAATTTCCAAATCGTGCATTGGGAAGATCTGACAAGCAAATTTTGGTCAATCATAATAATCACGAATTATCCCAATCTTGCAATCAACATATTCACTCTTGCTTAGATCATTATATCTTCCAGTATGGTCAGCTTTCTGGGCAGGATATGATGAGTACTTGCATTAAGTTTCAACATACTCCTGCTGGTGGTGGATATCATCAGTGGCATTACGAAGCAATGGGATTAGATCATTCTGCTAGAGTACTCGTCTGGGCAGTATATCTCAATGAAGATTTTGAAGGTGGAGAAACAGAATTTTTAGATCAAAAGCGTCGTATTAAACCTACTACAGGGACTGTTATAATTTGGCCAGCTGGATATACTCATACCCACAAAGGAAACACAGTTCTTAGTGGGGATAAATATATCTTGACTGGATGGTATCTTCTCAATAATTAAAATGGCTGTCGATTTTAGCAAAGCGGACCTAGTTATTTGTGTTGGTAATAAAACCGTTGGTGGTTTTTTTGCTGAAGCAAATGGCATTTTGTCCAAGACACTAAGCGAAGAAGAGTGGAATAGCACCGTTATTCCTTTGATCACTGGTGTTTGGCATATTGAAGGTATAGATAATCTGGACTGGTTCTATTACTGGAAATCGGTACACGATGGCGATGGTTTGCAAACAGAAACTTTTTATCTGACCGAAAAAACAGATCTGACCGAAGATATTCCTAAGAACTACAATGAGACTCCTAAGAGCGGTGGTCCTAGTGTAGAGGAGGCAAAACTAGTTTATAATGCATTGGTACCTACGCTGAATACTGTTCTTGCAGAGTGGAGAGAACAGCAAGCAGCGTTAGCAGCAATGGTTGGTGAACAGTCGCAGTGGTTGCCTCGTACCGATATTCCTGTTAATATGTCTACATTGAAGTATTCCAGAGACCAAAGACTCATTGCGTGTGACTGGACTCAGCTTCCAGATTCTCCGATTAGTGACGAATTAAAAGCAGCATATGCAACATATCGTCAAGAACTAAGAGATCTTCCTTCTCTTCAAACAGATCCTTACGATCCTTCTCAATTCACTGGATGGCCAACTGAACCTAGGTAATTATGTTTTATCGTTATGAATTCTTGAGCAGCGTAAAGTTAAATCATATCAATAACTTCTACGATTTCTGCGATTGGGTTGATGGATCTAGAACAGGATCTGAAAACAAAAAGTTGAAGAACAACTGGGAGATGGATCTGCCCAATACACACAGCGCCTGGAAAATAATCGAGGAAGATTGGCGTACTAATGTGACTATTGGGCATTTCTTGACTCCTATCAAGAATACTTTACCGTTGTTTGTTAAGTATGAACCTGGATGCCTTTACGATTGGCATTGTGATAATACTTTAATGGGTGAGAATGAGGATGTCCGATCTGATGTTAGCACCACAGTTTTCTTGAACAATCCCGATGAGTATGAGGGGGGAGAACTAGAGATAGAAATTGGCACACAAACTTTTGATGTTAAATTGCCAGCTGGTTGGGCGTTCAGTTATCCCACTGGCACCAGACACAGAGTCAGAGAGATTACATCTGGTGTTAGAAAAGCTGCTATTATATGGTCTCAGTCATTGTTTCGAAACTCAGTTGATAGAGAAGCATATGGAAGGAATCGTAAACTGTCTGCGGACCTATCAAAATGTGTTCCGAAAGAGCGTATTTCGCCTGCAGGAGATATGTGGCACATACAACAGGCAATAGATGATCAGCAAATGTACTTGTTGAGAAGTAAAGCAGAACTTTGATCTGATAAATAACCTTCAGGGAAAGTACTGTATTCGTTTCGGGTAATGAGCAATAGAATTATTGCAAGAATTTCTAAGGAAAATCAAGCAGGCGCTGTTATCGAGAGAGCAAAGCAACGCTTTACATCTCTGAAGAAGACTCAAGATCTGTCTAGACTAAAGACAGTGTTTCTTGATTTCGATTCTAAAGATGATAACTTCATCAATATTCTGAAGGGAGATGATTTCCCTGAGGTTATTGCTGCTATCTGGGATAGAGAAACTTTTATCGGCGGAGTTGAAACTGCTGATGTTTCTCTTGCTCCAGAAGAAGACTTTGTTCTGAGTGCTAATAGTCAGACTAGAAGAGATGTTGTTTCTCCTCTGACTACTAGCACAGATGAACTTGATAATCTCGCAAGACAAATTAGACCTCAAGAATACGGCAACGTAATTCCTTATTCTGTTGGTGCTGGTACTACGTATTCTGTTACCGCTACAGTTGTCAATACCAGTGCTGGTCCAAAGATTTATTTCAATGGCGTCTACGAAGCTCCTGACCTGACTTTCCTGTTCCCAGGAATGGAGTTGATCATCAACGTTTCTGATAATACCAACTTTGGTTATACAATTGCTTTCTCCGAAACCCCTGATGGTACACACAACGATGGAACTGAGTACGTTGTAGGTGTCTCTAGAACATCCACTCCTGGTACCATTGGTGCGGAAGTTAGACTGTCGATTAGTCAGACAACTCCACAACAGCTTTACATTTATGCAAAAGAAACTTCAAGAGCTGGTATCCGTGGCAGTGGATTTGTTAATGCCTCTGATTCCTCTAAGGTTGCAATGTTTAGCAAGTGGTACCTTGCTCGTATCACTCAACAGCAAAATGGTCTGAACTACGGTCTGTACTCTTACACTGAGCACGGTGATGGGGTAGACGTTTACATTATGGATACGGGCATTCGTGGAGCATCGCGTCCCAGCAGCCCTACTGGTGCCAACTTACACCCCGAATTATTCCACCCAGACTTTGCTGATGATTACAATGATGTAGGTAATCAATCAATATACAGAGTTTATGAAGTGCCTGGATTTAATTCTGGGTATACAGTTAACGGTGAAGCAAATTCTAACGAAGATGATAATGGTCACGGTACCGAGTGTGCTATTCTCATCGGTGGTTTGCAGCACGGGATGGCGCGTAAAGTAAGATTTTATGCTCTGAAAGTTCAAGCTAGCAATGGCAGTGGATATTTGTCCGACTATGTGAATGGTCTGCTGGCAATTATTAACCACAATGATCCTTCTCATCCCAATTGGAAAGGTAATTCTCGTCCTGCAATTATTAATGCTTCGGTTGGCGTCAATGTTCCTTCGGAAGTATATCGTTACGTTCCTCAGAACGAACCTGGATTCGATAGCGGTGCATATGAAGCAGACACCGCAATGGATGACTATGAGAACTTCTGTGTAGATAACGGTATTGTCTTTGTCCGCTCTGCTGGTAACGGTTTTGGTTATAACATTCAGTACGGTGGTTTCCAGGCTAAGTTTAACCCTGGTCCTCGTACTGCTGGTCCTCAGGATTACAGATATAATATGGAGGGGATTGGCGACAAGATTTCTGTCGGTGCCACAGCTTTCAACAATACATTCTCTGGATTCTCAAATTATGGTACTGGCGTAACAATTAGTGCTCCTGGTGAGTCTATCTATTGCCCTCGTTACTACTGGAATACTAACAGTGCATATAGCACAGTTACTAATGTTTACTATGGATACATCAGAGGTACTTCATTCTCTGGTCCTCTAACTGCAGGTGTTATCGCCCAGTACCTAGGCAAAAAAGGATATCAAAATAGAACGACTTACGAAGGTAAATCTGTTCCCAAACTTGCTAAAGAATGGCTTCGTAGAAATATTGACTGGGATTACGAAAGAGAGCAGTCAGCTGTTGGCGAAGAATATGGTGGCGGTAGCGTCAATGTGTATCCTACCAATGATATTGATGAAATCACTCTCGATGGTATTAACACATATGTGAGTGTTGGTGCTGGTACCAATGAAATCTCTATTACCTTAGGTAGTGAGTATTCTAGATTTAATCCTGCACTCGGAGATTATATTCAATTCCGTATTCCCGAAGCAATTCCTGCTACTGATATTATTACTGATGTTTGGGTTAGCAGTGATGGATCTCCCACCGCAGCATATTATAAATCTGGTGGTCAACTGAATGTTGTTACAGATAATGATCCCTCTCCTGGTCTTGCTGGAGTATTCCCCTCTGGTGGTACTACTGGTTATGTTTCTACTTTGTCTATCCAGAATCAAGGTTCTGGTTATACATTAACACCAACAGTTTCCTTCAGTGGTGGTGGCGGTAATGGCGCTGCAGCAACCGCTGGTATTACACTGACTGGTGGTAATATCACCAGCATTAATGTCGATCAGTCTGGTTCTGGTTATACCTCAGCACCAACTGTTGTCATTCAAGGTGATGGTCAAGATGCAACTGCAGAAGCTACTATTGCTTTGACTGGTGGTGGTGTTGAGAGCGTCACAGTTACTAATGGTGGTTCTGGTTACAACCCGTTGAATCTGCCTGCCATCACATTTACTGGTGGCGGTGGTTCTAATGCTACTGCAGTAGCTACAGTTGTTGATGGTATTATTACTGCTATTACTATTCAGAATCCTGGTTCTGGATATTCTAGTGCTCCTACAGTTGGTATTGCAGTTTCTGCTCCTCCCAACCAAGGCACCACTATTCATACTCCCGATAGCAGCTTTGTTAGTGGTGGTGGATCCACAACCTCTGCATCTCTTAACCAAACAACTAGATTGTTGACGGTTGTTGCTGACAACTTACCTCAACCTTCTCTCTACGGTTCATTCCCTAACGCAAATAATGGTAACGCGATTACGGGTCAATCTTACAACCATACTTTTGTCTACCGTGGTGGTAGAAACATTAGCGATGAGACACCTACCAATACTACAGACGCAGCTTCTGTCGGTATTGCACTGAATGGTGTTCAACTACGCCATTATTCGCACGGTTTGAATGTTGATCTGCCTAATGGAACTGGTTGTCCCGATGGTTATACCTTTAACAAGGTCTTTAATTCCACTGCATTTGGTACCGATAATGGTGGTGGAACAGTCGATAACTCTGGTGTTTACCATTATTTCACTGGCAACTTCTTTATTAATAGCTGGAAAGGATCTACGACGACATATACAGTCACAGTTGCTAATCCTGGTACTGGTAACAAGTACTATCTGAATGGTGGATTGACACCTAATCTTATTCTTACCGAAGGCAATACGTATTACTTTGATCAGAGTGATTCTTCGAACACTGGTTTCCCGTTCAGACTTTCTGCAACACAAGATGGTGTTCATACACAGGGCGGTGTAGTTTATACTATTGGTATCAGATACCAGGGCACTCCTGGCGATGGTCAATCTGGCACTGGTTTGTATATTCAGGTTCAACCTTCCAGTCCTAACCTTTTCTACTATTGTTCTCTTTACCCTGGTTACGGTAATGCAGCTTCTGTTACTACAGTTGCTAATAATGCTGCTCTGCCTTCTCATACAACCACTGACGTTATCAATGCAACCCATCACTCTCCGATTATCGGATATGCGTATGATGGTTATCCGATCTATGGTCCTATCGGATATGATAGTCCTGGATCTCCGACCACGCTTGCAAGAATGCAATCTTCTTATAGTCTGAAGACACAGCGTGATGGTGAGCAGTATGCTGGTTCTACCTACACTTGGAGTGTTTCAGCTGACGATAATTTAGATTTCGACTTCACTGGTGAATCTACTGGTTCTGACGTTTCGATCACTGCCAACGTTGGCGACAACCTTGTGTTTAACGTCAATGCTCAGTATACAACTGGTGGCGGTGGCGGTAGCACACCGAATACCTATAACTTAGTTGTTACTGCATCTAGTTTCTCTGATTATACAGTCTCTGGTTCTGATAGAACTGGTAATATTAATGGACTGGATCCTGCCTTAACATTCTACGAAGGTGATACAATTAATTTCACGGTTTCTGCTACCAATCACCCATTCTATTTGAAGACAGTTCAGGGTGCTGGTACAGGTAATCAAATCTCTGGTGTTACCAATCAAGGTACAACTAGCGGAACTGTTTCTTGGACTCCTGGTTCTGGTACTGCTGGAACTTATTACTATCAGTGCGGTAACCACCAGGATATGTGGGGCACAATCACGATTCAATCTGCTGGTGGTGGTGGCGGAGAAACTATTACCCATCCTTTCTGGATTCAGACAGTTCCTGCTCCTTACAACCCCACTCAGGTTGTTGGTAGTGTGACAAACAACGGTACTTTCAATGGTACTATTCTTTGGAGTACAACCACTGCGTCTCCTGGAACATATTACTATGTTTGCGAAAACCACCAGGATATGACAGGTACGATTACCTTAACAGAGCCTGTGGGTTATGCACCTTCTACAACTGCATATCCTCTTGGTTCTTTTGTTGAGGACTATGAGTATAATGGAAGTGGTCACCTTGACCGTCGTAATGGTAGATTCTGCATTACTCCTGACTTCCCAGGTGGTACATATGCATACTTTATGACATTTGATGCATCTGCCAACCCTGCATTCCCCTATATTCTGGGTGATCGATACTATGGTGAGGCGATTGTTGAAGGAGTAAGTGCTCCTCAAAACCCACTATTTGAGCAACCCGCTTCTGCTAGTTGTTCGATTGGTACACAAATCGGTGTTGTGGATAGCATCACTGTGACTGATCCTGGTGTGGGTTATACATATGCAAATATCTCATTCACTGGTGGCGGTGGTGTCGGTGCTGCAGCATCTGCTAATATCTCCGTTCTCGATGGTTATGTTTCTAGTGTGACAATAGTTGAGCAAGGTACAGATTACGTTACTGCTCCTGCTGTTACTATTTCACCTCCGAACGTTAGTGGTGGTGTTCAGGCAACTGCTGTTGCGTCTATTGCAATTACTGCAGGTAACCCGAACAGTATTGCGAAGCAAAGCTTCAACCAAGACTTTAACTGGAGAGGTGGTACTAACTACCGCACAACTAATCCTGTTAACAAACCTCTGCGTAGTGTGGATCCTTTTGGTCTGACTACAACAGGTGCATTTATTTACCACTATTCTTTTGAGGGTGGTCCTGTTCCTGGTTGGACTTATAACACGGTGACCAATGGTAACCTTGTGGGTGAAGATGCTTATGGTGGTTATCCCAATAGCAACAACGTTTATGGATATAACTCCAGTAAACTGTTGAATGCATATGGTTCTACTGCAATTGCAGATTCTAACTATCTGTCTAGTTCTTATTACGATCTTGGTTTCCGTACAGTTAATTACACGGTTACAGTTGCCGCTAAGTCTGTACTCAATCCTTACTATCAGGTTGGTGGCAATGAAGCTTATGTGATTCAAGGTGACGACTTTACAGTTGGTGTTGAGTCTCCTGAGCTTGCATTTACTAGAGGTAATACTTACATCTTCAATCAGACTGATTCTAGTAATGACGGTCATCCGATGTACTTCTCTTCTACAGACGATGGCATTTGGAATGGTGGTGTTCGTTATGGTGTTGGCATCACCTATCGATTAGATGGTGCTGCAGTTGATGCTGTTACATATACAAATAACTTCAATTCTGCAACTACTCGTACTATTGCCATTGTCGTTGCTCAGACTGCACCAAATCAGTTGTATTATGTCTGTGTGAACCATCAGAGAATGGGTAATGGTATTGATGTCAACAGCAACGTTCAAGGCGATTATAAGCGCCACCCAGACGGTCACTCTAAGATCCTTGGTATGTCATTTGATGGATATCCCATCTATGGTCCTTATGGTTATTCTGATCGTGACGATGAGAATAGCACGGTCATTCGTATGAAGCCTGCATACCTGCCTAAACTGGAGAATAGAATTCCAGATATGTTTGCTTCACGTCCTGATGAAGGCACATATCCGATTGGATCTTTTGTCGAAGACTTTGAATTCCAAGGTGGCGTTGATGAAGATAACATAACAGACGTTACATTCATTGTTCAGGCAGCTGCTGCTACAACATCTGGTAGTGGTGGTCGTTACTATATCTCTGGTGGTACATTAACTGGTTCTGCCGAAAAACCTGCGTTCAACTTCAAGAAAGGTAGAAAATATATCTTTAATCTTTCTGATGGTTCTAATGAAACGCACGCTATGTTATTCTCCACCAGTGGAGATGCACAAGCACAAGGTTGGCACGTTGCTGGTTCTACAGTTGGTGATGCAAATGCTGTCTACAGCAATGGCGTTGTCTACAAACTGGAGAATGTAGAGGTCACTTATCAAGAATATGTTGATGGGTTTGATGCTGCAACTCTAAGATCCATTGAGTACACACCCACATCTAATGCTCCTCACGTTCTGTACTACTTCTGTTACAACCACCCTAATATGGGTGAGCGTATCATTATTGGTGATGTTGATAGCAGAAATGGACGTTATTGTGTGACGCCTGATTATCCGAATGGTACCTACGCTTATTTCATCACTGAAGATATCAATGGTAACCCTGCATATCCTTATGTGCTAGGTAATCAGTTCTATTCTCAACCTGTATTCCCTGGCGATTTGGTCGCAAACAATACTGCATATGTGTATGAAATTGGTGGTATTCAGTTTAATATTCTGCAGAGATACTGGCATCAAATTACTTCTGTTGATACTCAGAACGGCAGAATTCAGATCGAACCAGATGGTGCGGCATTTACTGGTATATTCTCCGAGCAAGGTGGTAACCTTTTGAAGGTTGCTAATCTCACTGGTACACACCAACGTGCTGATGGTATTCAGCGTTGGATTAATGAAAATCCTGTTGGTAATAAACTGTACTTCCAGACAGAAGCTCAGGAAGATGCTGGTGAGGGTGAGGGTACCGAAATTATCTACCTCCCTGTTGATAAGGGTGTTGATGGTGGATTTGTTAAGGGTCTCTTCTCTCCTTATATCAATCTCTTGACAACTTGGTATACACCTCCTGGTGCTCTTGGCACTTACAATATTGGTGACACAGTTAATCTGCAACTGGGTGTTTCGTTCCTCAGAACATATGCAGCAGAAACAATTCTGGATAGAGATTATTCTCTGACTGGCGATTCTATTGCTGGCACTGGTCTGTCTTTTGATACTGAGACTGGTGTCCTGAGTGGTATCCTGATCAATAATACTACTCTTGACTTGACATTAACTGTCGAAGAGAATATTTCTGGTCAGACTCAAACCTACACCATTCAGCTGACAAACACCACCATCACGGTGCAAAATGTTTCTCTGAAGACTCCTGGAACATCCAAGACTATTGACTACAACGCTGTTACTAAGAAGAGTGGTCAACCTCACGATGATGAGATTTGGAATGAAAACCAGTGGTATGCTCGTCCATTCTCCTATAAGTCTTTTAGCGTTCTTGCTTATCAGACTGGTTATGAGAATTCTCAGTTTGAATATCTGCCTCAGTGGCAAATTTTCAAGGACAAGGGTCAGGGTACACAATGGTATAACATCAACGAGTACTCTACGGGTCCTGTGGGTCCTGGTCAGTCTTGCCAACTGGAAGATGGTGACTGGTTCGAGAACAATGTTGAAGCAAGAGACGAATTCTACTCTTACGAGGAGAAATTCGAAGATGTCACTGGTCACGAGATTGGAATCTCTTATCTTGTGTGTAACAAGTGGTGGAAGTATGACCAAGATTTCTTCCGTTGCAAGCTCCGTTATCGTTTGATCTTTAATTTGGTTGCAACTGGTAATGATTACGCTGTTGTTGTGAACCAGTCTGGTTCTACCGTGTTTGAAGTTCCCAAAGGTGCAACATATCGTTTCGATATCAGCGATTCTTCTTGGTTGGGTAAGAATTTGGAGCTTAGAGAGAGTGCAACTGGCACTGCATACACTGGAATTAACGTTAGACGTTATGGCACTCCTGGTACTGCTGGTGCTTGGGTGGATCTCATCATTAATGAGGGTCATACTGGCAGCGTTTTCTACTTCGGTCAATCTGGTGGTAGCACATTTGCATCTCAGCACTTAGACTTTACAAGTGTCTTCACTGCTCTTCTTTCTAACACTCTGCAACTAACAGTTCAGAATACTCCTACAGTTCCTGCACAGCCTCTGCTGACACTGCTCAGTGGTGCTACCGCTATCACTTCTAACACATATTCTGTGGTGACTGAGTATGGTGGTCTTACACACTTCCCCAATACACTTCCTTATCAATCTAGCAATAGATCTCCTAAGGCGGGTCGTTATCCTGTGGAACTTCTCTGTACTGACCAGAATATTGAATTCAACTGGTATCGTAAGCTCTATGATTATAATACCTCTAACGGTGTGAAATCTTATAACTGGGATACAGTTACCAACACCTACAGCACATATGTGCCTCTGGATTCTCCCCACTTTAGATCTAGAAGAGATTATGGTAATGAACTGACTAATTACCAAACTTCTTGTACTCTTGATGGTGTTAGCAACTATAGAGAAAACTATATTTCTTTCGATGAAGAGTTCCCTCTTCGTGTGAATTATGGTGGTCCGAAGATTGAGATTCCTGTTCAATCTCCTTCTTCGCTGTTACCTCCTCTTGCAAATAATGGTAGCGTGATCCGTGTTACCGATCTACCTTGTAAGGGTACACCTAAAGGTAAAAATGATCCTTACTCTTATCAGATTACAGTTGGTAATGGCAATACCATTTCCTCTGTGTCTAATGAAATTACCGTTATTCCTAATCCTCCCGAGTTAGGTATGTGGTGGTATGAGTATGATAATGGTTGGACTGGTACTGTTTCTAACGGTTATCTGCGTCACGATCAAGGTTTCGTTGATACTACCCTGACTTGCGGTGATTACTTCGGTAATGTCTACATTCGTTCTTTTGTTATTGACGTGGGTCCTGCACCTCTGAGTGCACTGCCTTATATCGATGTCAATACTATGAAAGTTCAGGATTACTATAAGGGTGCACAGAACTTTACAGTCCAGAACAACCAGTCTCAAGATGTGATCATCTCTTACACAATCGATGCTGGTCAGTTTACCTGGAGAATGCGTTTAATCAATGAATTCCCCTATATGGAGACTGTTGATGGTGGTACTAGAACTATCTACACTTTGAATAATCCTACTCACGCGAATGGTCCTACAGTTGTTAATACTGGTGACTTTACTACTTACACAGGTCAGCTCGCAACTGCAACTGGTTTACTTCGTGAGTGTCCTTTCCGTGGCGACACAAGCATCAATATGCCTGTGGACTTCTCTGTGAAGAATGACATTCAACCTGCTGTCTTCCCCGCACGTGGTACTCAAAAGGTCTATACACTGTGGGTTGAGCTGGTCGAATCTCCCTTCGATCTGGTTGATTTGATTAACCTCGTTGCTGTTGCTGATCCTTGTCAGGATCAGACATATGATTTTGCATACACCTCTAACGGTGCTTGCATCACTCCTTCTAATGATTACTTCTGTAACTTCATCAAGCCTCTGCGTGATCGCAATCACCCAGAACAACCGATCATCGGTATGGAAGGCGTGGCACAGATCAGAGTGACAGATGGTATTTCGCCAAGAACTCTGGATTTCCAAGTTCCTTCTCCTTGGCCGATTCTGTTCTCCTACTTGGGAGACTGTAACCCTACCTGCGCATAAATTATAATATAGGAAACAAGCAAAATGGCACTAATTTTCCCACCCGCTCTTGGGAGTATTCCATCGCCTGCATCTCTAACCCCTAACCTCGTTACCAGTACATTTACTGGTGAGGTTGGGGTCGGTGCTCACGATTCGACAGACTGGCAGATTGCTACGTCGAATACTTTCAGTGCAGCTTCACTAGTTTATAATCAGAATGATACTGTTAACTTAACTTCGTTTACAGTTCCTGCTAGTACTTTAACACTCAACACGATTTACTTTCTACGTGTTAGACATCGTGATGATGCGGGTGAGATTTCTAATTGGTCTCAAACTGCAGAATTTAACACTGGTTTACCTATTGGTACTCCTATTGTTAGCGTGTCTTCTCCGACACCACTGATTCCTATTATTACTTCATCTTCTTTCGTTGGTGCTAATACACACACAAGAACTGATTGGCAGATTGCTACCGATTTTCTATTTGAAAGTATTGTTGAAGAGTTAATTGATACTCCTAGTAGTCTCACGCAATATACTCCTCAAACACTCTCTTATAATACTCTGTATTATGTGAGAGTAAGATATAAAGATAATCTTGGCGTTTATTCTGAGTATAGTGCTCCCGTATCGTTCTATACCGACACTCAGATTAATGTCAATCCTAGGATCGATCGTCCTAGTATTCTCAATCCTACAGATAATGTTGTAAATGTTAGCATCACGCCTACATTTACATCGAGTGGTTTCTCTGGTGCTAATGGTGCCACACACGTGGCGTCTACGTGGGAAATTGCTACAACGCCTACATTCGGCAGCAGTAGTGGATCAGCGCCTGGAGTTTCTGGTTCTCCATCTCCACAGATTAGCAACACTAGCGGTCTAATCTATCAGTCGATTGGTGATATTAACAACAAAACTAGTATTACTATCAACTCTGGTATTTTAGAAGAAGCACGTACGTATTATGTACGTGTTAGATATGAATATGTTGATCTCCAAAGCGTTACTTGGTATTCTGAATGGTCAGAACCAATTCAATTTGGTACAGTCAATGTTCCTGGCGAAATTCAGTCTCCCTTTGTTAGCAGCGTGATTCAGTCTACTATCTATGATAGACTAGACGTAACAACATCACCGTATGTTGCTACTCAAACTGCAGCACAGACTCACGTTTATAGTGATTGGCAAGTTGCAACGGATGCTGCATTCAATAACCTCGTGATTGTTGCTACAGAGGATACCACGAACAGAACAACGTTCCCGATTCCTCTCGATTCTATTCGCCCTTCAACAAATTATTATGTTAGAGTTCGTTATTATAATGGCAGCATTTATTCTGCTTATTCCCCTGGTTTCCTCTTCCAGTCGCCTGCAACCGCAACTGGTACGCTGCAAGACTTCACACGAGTCCAGACAGATACGCTAGATGACCTGTCGGTGTCTACAAACAAGATCATTAACTTGTCTGTGACAACACCGAAACTAGCAGATAATGCTGTGACTGCAGCTAAGATTGCTATAGGTGGTATTATCGCAGGAAACCTCCAAAACGGATCTGTTACTGAACCAAAGCTCTATCAAGTTCCTGGTAGCGAAGCTGTTACTACATCTACTATTCGTAACAGTGCTGTTACTTCACCTAAAATTTCTGATGGTGCGGTGACAACTACTAAGATTGATATTAGTGGTTCTGTTGACCCTTCGACTCCTGTTGAAGGTCAAGTGTTTTATAATACATCTCAAAGCACATTTAAGACTTATAACGGTGTAAATTGGAAAGAGTCTGGTGATGCTGGTGATTATTATATTATTCGTAAACCTCAACCTGGCGATACCAATTTAACCATTGTGTATGCTGGTAGACAAACAAACATTTCTTATGATGAGTATTCTTCCCCATTAAATACTCACCAATTCTTCGCACCAAGCGGGTTGGTATTTGATATAGATACTAATGGGCATCTTGTCGTCACTGTAAGATAAATGGCAGAATTTTTCATCGACGTAGGTAAGATTAAGCTTACCTGGCAGGGAAACTGGTCAAACGCCACGGCATACGTGGTGGATGATTTAGTTTGGTATGACGACGGGAGTACCGTTAGTAGTTACATTTGTGTTGCAGATCACACAAATCAACCACCGTCTGTTACTGGTATTGTAGATACAAACTACTGGAATTTATTTGCTGGTGGTGGTCTCGCTGGTGGTCTACAACCTGGAGGTACTGCAACAAATCAAATTCAGTATAGATCTGGTTTAGCGCTAGGTGGAGAACCAGGATTTGAATATGATCCTGCAACTGACATTATGTCTGTTCCTGCTATCAGTGTAATTGGTGGCGCAGCTGGTGCACCAACGCACGACATTGACGTTGCTGGTTCTATCCACGCTAACGGATTCTATGATGGTGCCAATCAACTGACATATAATATTAGTGGTGCTCAGATTACAACTGGCACTGTTGATAATGCTAGACTGCCTTCGACTATTACCGCAACTGCTTTATCTGCTACCACGGGTTTTTCTGTAAAGACAAGTGGTATTTACTTTGACAATACCACCGATCGCGTCGGTATTGGTACTGCAGTTCCTGCAACACGTTTGGATGTGAGATCTATTGCAACACCTACAGCTGATGATATTGTTGCTAGATTTAGATCTGACCATACCAATGCATTTGGTACCTTCATCGAAGTGATGCCAAACACTGCGCAGGCACAGAAGTCTGGCATTCATCTACATAAGAACTCTTTGAGAACTGAACCAGCTACCATTTCTAATGATGGTGGTGTTCTTACTATTAGCACTGCGGATACTTTTGCTCCTACGGTTAATATAGATCTGGGTGGCATCAATAAGTTTATGTTGACTTCTGATTTATTAGAAATCAACACACCATTTAGAATTAATGGTTGCTTCGACGAAGCTGTATCCAATCTGGCAATTAATACTGGTGTAGTTGATGTTGATGCGACTGATGCTTCCGTTTTCACAATTACGAGAAGCGAAATTATTAGCGCTATGAATATTACACTACCCGCTAATGCTCGTTCCGTTTCTCTTACATTCGTTATGACATCAAATGGTAGTTACAGTGTTACTTGGCCCGCAAATACTAGGTGGGCTGGTGGTACTCCTCCTAATCTATCTTCCACTGCTGGTAGAATTGATGTAATTACATTATCAACCACTAATAATGGTATTACTTGGTTAGGTTTCGTTGGGGGGTTAGACTTTCAATGAGTCCTATTGGATTTGCAAAAGGTACTTTCTATTCTGCTGGACAAGATGGTGGCACCGCTTTGGGTCCATTGGAGTGGAATTATGCCGATGGCGCTACATTAACTGGAGGAGCGACGGGAGATGCTATCAACATTGCTATAGCATCTAATGTTGGTACATTCCGTAGAACTGGTGATTTATTGGGTGGATTAACTCTTGCAACAGTGAATAATGTATTGTATCTCTCTGGAACTCTAGCTCAATTTGGATATGCTGCGGTGCAGGTTGATGAGGGTAATACATATACCTTAAACGCATCAGACTATGGTGTAACAAAAACATTTCAAATTAGTGTTAGTGGCGAGACGAGAGAGTATAGTATGAGGCAGGTTGGTAATCTTTTGATTGCCAAACAATTTGAATCATATGGTACTCCCAATTCAACTTGGAATGGATTAGTATCTCAACAGCAAGATGCTACCCAAAATGTTGGCGCAAGTGTGAGTGGATGTAATTCCAGCACCCAAAGACTATCTAATGGTGGCGTAGCTACTGTTAATATCAATGCTACTAACTCTAATTACGGTGATCCCTGTCAGGGTACCTTTAAGAGAGTATTCACCTATTACACAATTTAATAGACCATAAATAAACAAAGAGAACAAGTACCTGAGATAGATGGCTCTCACAATCGACGTTGGTAAGATTAAAATTAAGTGGAAGGGTACCTACAATCCCGTCACTTCTTATGAAGTAGATGATGCCGTAAGTTTTTACGACGGTGCCACTACCTCTGCATATATTTGTATTCAGAACAGCACTGGTAATGCACCTGCTGCAAACAATGTGCTCGATTCGCATTGGGAATATCTAGCACGTGGTACTGAATCTGCATCTGGTGGTACTGCAGATGGTCAGATCCAATATAAAGCTGGTACTGGTTTCGCTGGAGAGACAGGATTCTCTTATGACGATACTTCTAACACTCTTACTGCTCCAAACGCTACTATCACTGGTAACCTTACGGTCCAAGGTACCACCACTACAGTAGACACCACAAATACTACGATTTCCGACAATACAATCGTTTTAAATAGTGGCGAGACAGGTGCTGGTGTTACACACTCTGATGGAGAATCTGGTATTGAGATTGAGAGAGGTAGTGAACTCAATACTAAGCTTGTTTGGAATGAAACTGCAGATTACTTTACTCACTTGCTTGGCAGTGGTCCTGCCAGAGTACACGTTTCTGCTTACTCCGAGACAGTGCAAGCAGAATCAGTTAGCGCTGGTAACGTTTCGATTGATTTAACTCAGTCTACTGTGTACACAGTTACTCTTACTGAGAATGTAAACTCCTTCAGTATTACAGGTGAGCAAGCAGGTGCATCTACCAGCTTCATTCTTGTGCTAACTCAGGATGGTGTTGGTGGTAGAACAGTTGATCTGAGTGGATTCACTGGTCGTACTGTTAAGTGGGCAGGTGGTGTGGTTCCTACTGTGTCTACTAACCCGAACGCTACAGATATTTTCCTCTTCACCACATTTAACGGCGGTACAATTTACTACGGTTTCACATCTGGTCAGGAGTTCTGATAAATGCCATTATTCGCAGCGAAAGGAATGATGTCGTCTGGTGGCGGCGGAAATTTCTACACCATTGCAGAGTCTAAGCGCACCACATTAGACAACTCCAGTTATAGACAACCAACTGGTATGTTTGATGTCGCAACTTCATCTTCTGGTGAAGTGTATACATTAAACGGCGAGAGAAATATTCTCACTGGATTATACAATGCTGTTATTGCTAAGATTGGTGCTATCGGTGCTATATCTTGGCAGTACACTCTTTCTGCTGCGAAGAATGTCTATCCTTGCGCACTAGCTTGTAACACCAACGATAATAGTATTTTCGTCTGTTTGATGGAAACTACTATTGAAAATGGTGCCAACAACTATAATATGAAGCGTTTCAACTACGCTAATACTGGTTGGAATGATTCAACAAACGATGCCGTTTACCATTTTATTAAGTTCAGTTCTTCTGGCACAAGAGTTTGGGAAAACATTTGGAACTCTTCCAATCCTATAAGTTATCCTGCAGCGATTAATAGGATTAATTCTACTGGTATTATTCAACACGCAAACGTTTTTGAAAACAGAGAAGAATCTGCTAGTAGTTTCAGAATGCACCTGACAGGTGCACCTGACCTCAAGATTACTAAAACAGCATCGCACCGAGGGCAAACGTTTAGTGGTACTGCGCCATACTTAGCAACCAATAGTGCTGTCGAAGGACCTACTAATACTCTCAACACTGATATCCACAGAACTTTAGATACAGATTTTACTGGTGAGAATTCTGTAGAAGCATATGCATTAGATGGTCCTGCATTTGGTGGTCGCCCGCAGTCAACATCTAACATTGTTATTGATTATGATAATGAGCTGTTTTATATTTTGGTAGCAGGTAATGCTACTGCTGCAGATATGTCACAGTCTCGCAGCACAATGCAAGCGATCCAAATTCCTTTCTCTGGAGTTTCGGTTCAAGCTAAAGAATTAGTTTACCCTGGTGGATGGGACCAGAACGCAAAGATTTCTCTGGATAGAGCTGGTGATCTGCTTGTTCCTTGGACTGGTACAAACAAAGAAGAAAATTATCTCGGTGCAGCTTACTCCCCGACCAATTATAATTTCTTTGATACAGGTAGTAGTGCAAACAACATCTATACTGGAAATACTGGAACATTCCTTAGAATAGATTGGAATGCTAATGATTATGACCTGACATATTACAGTAAAACTGATACTGCACCTTGTAAAATCTGTAAGGTTGAACCAGAACCTCTTGCAGAAGGTACACTTTATGAATATGTGACCAGCGCTGGTCTTACACCTACTCCTGGCGCTACACTTGGCGGTAGAACAGCAGATAGACAGAATTCTTCTGCTCTTGTTCCCCCACAAATGGGTAGATATTCTAACTTTGTGCAGCTGCACAAGAAGAACATTGCCAGCAATGCATTAGATTGGGTCAGAACGTTCTTTGCAGTTCCTAGGGCAAGCACTAGGGATATGAACAACTATTTTAATAATGGTAGTGTCAGTGATAAGATCGGTGGTGTGCACACAGCTGATATCCACGTTTCGGACAGTAAAGTATTTGCAAATGGCATCTATTATATTGGTAATGTTCTTCTCCCGAACGAGGGTCCTAATGTTGATGTGAAGAACGCTGGAGTATATGATACGACGTTATCTTACATTGGTTTTATTGCTAAAGTTAAGTTTGACGGTACAGTTGATTACATTCGTGAGATCAGAGCTCTGAAAACTATTGATAACGCGAATACTCCCACCAGCAAACCAAAGTATTTGTATGAACCTCAAGATGATGGTGGTGTGCTGTTAGATAGCATTAACTTCGATGCTTTCAATAATATGATTGTTACTGCTAGAAATGTCTCGGAGCAGTATAAAGGTACAACTGGCAATTTCATTGATAACGTTATTTTCAAATTACCCCACAATGGTGATTTGATTGGTCCTATTCTTATTGAGGATGCATACAATCAAGTCACAAAGAGATTCTCTTACACTCCTGCTTCTACCGTTAGATGTTGGGAGGAAGTGACTCGTGATACTACTATTACAAATAGTGGTAATATTGAAAGATATAAACTCTTGAGATGTTGTGCTCTTTGGAATACAGGTAGTTCTAATGTAGATCCCACTATACTTGGTGGTGTGTCTACACAGGCTGGATATAATAATTGGATGGCAGCTGGTACCAGAATGGTAACTCTGGACACAGGCACATACAGTGGTAGATTCCTGTGGCAAGCACCAACAACAGCTCTGCAACTTGATCCTACTACGAATAGACAATTCGATCGTGCTAGTCGTAGAGGTTCTTCCTCTATTTTCTTACAAACATACGAGGAAACTGATTCTGCTAGCAGAATTGAAGCAATCAAGTCCTGTCCTGGTTATGTGTATGCTAATCAAGAAGTCAATACAGATAATGCTAAGATTGACTTTGATGTTGCTAGTGCTTTGGGTGTAATTCCCAAGTCTACAGCTGAGGGTGATATTCTCGATGCTCACGAAATCGAAGGGCAAGAACATCCCAATGCACTGATTACCATCTCGCAGTATTGGGATGGCGATCTTGGATTACGTCAACAACTGTTAACACGCCATAGTCCCACTGGTGGTGTTGAAGCTCGTTTATATGATACAGGACACAATACATATCCAAAAGATGTTTGTGTTGATGAGGTTGGCAACATTTACGCAGTTGGTTGGACTGCTGATACCTTAGGTGGCAATGCATTTGGTTGTGGTTATGTTACCTGTTACGATAAAGATCTAGTTTATCAGTGGGATTATCAGTATGTGATTACCAATGCAGCTGCACTTGACGATGCTGCTCCAAACTTCCAAATTCATTGTTGCGCAGTTACTTGCGACACTGCAAATACCGCAAAACTATTTGTTGGCGGGCATTATACCCGCACACTTACAGGTACAAACACACAAGTTGGAGCAATTAGTTGCATTCCCCTCAGTCTTTCTGGCAGTGGAGCACCAACAGTTGTTGGATCATCTGTAGTCAATTCAACTATTCAAATTGGTGGAACTCAGAGTGGTAATGCTACCGATGGTATCTTTGGACTTGATGTTGTTCAGTCTGAGTCTACAGATATCTTCGTTGGATATGCTGGCACCACATATGACACTACTGGTGCAACAGTGCGTGGTATGTATGGTGTTGTGGAATATAATGCATTGACAGTTCAAGCATCTGCTGGGGATGGTTGGGCATATATTACTGGCGACGATTTGAGATTGTCGTCATTCAGCTTCTGTAAAGGTGTTGATGGTTTCATCAAAGGTACCACTTCTGATGTTGGTATGAAGTTTGCTGTTGGTGGTGATGAAACTCAGGCTGGTGATACTAATGGTGTTGTGATTATTGCCAATGTTGAAAAAAGCGGTGGAACTAAAACAACCAGTGATGCACCAGTTTCTACTACTCAGTTTATTATCAATAATGGTAATGGTGCTGATATTGTTAGAGATCTGAGATGGGGATTTGCTGAAACTCCTGGAATTCAGAAGTATACTTGGAATTCTGGTACTTCTACACGTATCGACTACAGACCCAGCGCATCGGTTGTTGACACTGATGCAATCAATACTTTCTACTCTCAGGGTTCTTATGAAGATAGATTGTATGTTGTCGCATCTGTGACAAACCAATTCTCTCAGATTGATAGCTATGTGATAGAAGTCACCTCTGCATCTCTACCTGATAGAACTGGTGGTAATTTCAGAACTCCTGATGCTGCTAACCTCACACGTGCGGGTAAGATCAGCACATCTGGCATCACTCAACCAGCTGGCGTCTGTGTGCTTGGACCTAATTACGGAACGATAATGATTTCCTCCACATCTGCCAACTCTGGTTCACCTAATGATCGTCAATTGTTGACAGCTAAAGTTCCTCTTGATATGTCTAAGAAAAATAGTGCATATACTGAGGTTGGATCGCAGTTTGTATATTGGGATGAACCCGATTTCTCCTTGAGTATCACTGCTAAATCTATATTCTCCATTGAGCTTGATCAGTTGAGTACGTTATCGTACTATGATGGATCTCGATTCTATTGGGGTATTACTGGTGCTATTCCTGGTTGGAGCACATATGCTGGCAACGCTTATTCCAATGTCGATAACGTTGGGTCTTTTGTTGTTCGTACGAAGGACTTGCAGCAGTACAAGCAGTCGTGATATAATGTGTCCGTTGTTGCAACGACTCAATGGGCGCTCACTCGATTCCCAATTTTGACCGAGATCCAGTTTTTGAACTGAATAAACCACGTGATGTGTCACTGACACTAGAAGAACGTGGTTATTTGAAGGAAATGATCCTAACATATAAGAATATGTTCAGTGAGCAAATGACTTCAATGAAGTTTGGTCGATCTACTGATATGCAGAAAGCGCAAGCTTATCGTGAGAAGCAACTATTCTATGCTTCCTGCATTATGGAGAAACTGAAACTCGCTGACAGTTATTAAACTGTCCACCACCCTCCACGAGGAGGGTGTTTTTGTGTATAATACATTCATTCGCGATGCACCTGTGACCCAAGGCACTCTTCCTCCCCGCCATACGCTCAGCGTTAAGGATGCTGCAGCGCTCGAACCATTCTATCGCGCCCAGCGCCCTCACGGTGACGTTCTGACGTG
>Ga0129348_1000015_pt1 | contig 48321 bp, 74 predicted proteins | sample CPBDNA_4_FD_94424 | JGI IMG/M metagenome (GOLD analysis project Ga0129348, IMG submission 94424) | Freshwater to marine salinity gradient microbial communities from Chesapeake Bay, USA - CPBay_Sum_27_0.8_DNA | ecosystem: Environmental > Aquatic > Marine > Coastal | place: USA: Chesapeake Bay...
CAATAACTGTATTTACATTATCCTGAATTGTGTTACGAGATAGTGTGGTCAAGTTTGGATTAAACTGGAAGAATACTCTTGTCTCAATAAATGTCTTTACAGGGTCATCAAATTTCAAACTGAATGATGCAACTGATAACTGTTTCGCAAGGTCTTGAATTGCGTCTTTTGTTGATTGTATCGTTGTCGCATCTACATCATCATTGAACAGAACCGACAAAAAGACCGTTCCGAATTCTGGTTCTAGTGCGTCTTCACCACCGAAAGATTTGATATCTTTGATGAGTGTAGAGAAATTTCTCAAGACCAATGTAGAATAATCTACTGCGGTTACCATACGATTCTGTGATGCATATTGGAATGGTGCATTTTTACGGATTGACTCAATCGATTCTTTATCACCGCCGCCAACTGCCTTTGTTACCGTTGTTGCGTTGATATTAAATTGTTGACCTTCTACTGTAACCTTACTTTGCGGAGCAAATGTCGAAGCCGTATCAGCATCATTACCCGATACTGCAAGATAGTCAACTGTAACTTTATTACCAGCCGCTGGCGCACGACCTAATGTTTTACCATTACCAAAAGAAAGTTCAAAGAAACCGTTAGGCGCTTCTTTTAATATGAAGAGAGTCGAGTTTTCATTAATATTTGTAGCATTAACTATGTTAGTATATGTTTGAAAACTAGATGAAGTAGAGGTTTCGTATACACGAACAACAACTGTGTCTAAGTCTAATGAGTCGTCTGGTATAATATAGTTTGCATTTTCGGTTGCATCCAACGCAATGAAAGTCTTTGTTCTAGCAATTCCTTCGTGGATTGTGATATTTTGTTTAGCGTCAACGTTTGTAAAGAGATAAAGACCGTTACCATCATCGGTTGCGGAAATATCTTCTAACGTTTGAAATACATATTCAACTTCATCAACGGTTGCATTGAACTTAAATCCATCATTGATACTAATTTTGTTTGGTCTGGTTGCCAACCCTGACAGATTCATAGAAAGATTTACTACTGCTTTGGATGCAGTTTTTGAATCAGGGATATATCCAATACCTTCTGCAAGAGAAATGACTGACCCACGAAGTTGTGCCGTTCCAAGAAATGATTCATTCAAAGCAAAGTTTGCAATGAGACCATTATAATGAGTATTGTATGCAAGCACATCAAGGATGCTCGATAATCCAGATGCTTCAAAATTATAATCATCAAACTCTCCCCCTTGTTCAAGAAAGGTTTTTAGATTATTTTTGATTGCATCAAAGTCTAGTGAGGTTGATTTGATTGTTGTTCCCATTTTATCTTAACCTTGATAGTGTTGCAGTGAATTCTACTTGTTCTTCAGTATTCACCACTTTGAATTTTAGTGTTACACTTAAACTATTATAGTCACTCTGCAAATCTATTATCAAATCAAGAACTTCCGCTCGAGGTTCATAAAATTGAATAGCATTGATAATTCTATCGCGTAAGAGTGCATCTTTACCTTTATATGCTAGTTCAAAGAGTTGCGCTCGGACATCTCCTCCAAAATCAGGACGAAATGGTTTTTCCAATTTATTACACATCACCAACGTTTTGACTGACTGTTTCACAGCGGCTGCATCCGTCTTCTTGAATATTTCTCCAGAGGACGGTTTTGCCGTAAATGATAGGTCGATATCTGTATACTGCTTCGTTCTACTAGTCGTTACCGAAGCAGTATTGATATTATTATCTTCCTGTGCGAATGCTCTTCTTGCCATGATTCTATTTATATGTTTTTTTAGTCAGTTTCTCTTATTTCTATCAATTCATTTTTACTCATAAGTGTTCCATTATACCATGTTTGAATATCATTTGAAAAGGTCACATCAAAACTCTCAGGGACATCGTTGAATCGTAATCCAATCTGACCAGTCAATTTACCACTGGGGTCATAAGAATCATAGTCCAGATATAGTCTATCAAAGTTGATATAGTCTTTCCAATATTCAGCGATATCAAAGGTTTTCTCAAAGTCAATATTACCATCTTTGTCTATGACTTGATAATATACCAAGCGACCAAATCGTTTATCTTCAATCACTTCATCACCAATCAGAGATGCCCATATATCTTTAGGTTGTAACAATCCTTCCGAAACAATCAGACGGATGTCATTGAACAATGGACTATCGTTGATTACTCTCATAGCTTCTGCATGAAGATATAGATTACGAGCGATACGTCTACGATTGAACTCAAACTCGATATGATTAAACGGTGTTCGGTCACCATATGCACCCAAGAACTTTGCAATCGTGATGCCTGGCCCTAACTTAGTGGCAGAACTGATTGATACTTGGTTCTCTGGGTTGTATACTGGGTCTGCTAATATAATCATGGTCTAAATCTCTTTCCTCTGTTCTCAAGTGCATTCCCGATAGGTTGATAACCAAATCGTGATGATGCAGACTTTTTCACAGTTCTACCAATTGCAGGCGGTGTTGGTATTTTGTATTGGGGGTTCAACAAACCATCCGCAACCAGAATACTGCCTACTGCATCACCCACATACGAACTCTTTAGTGCAGAACGAACTTCTGCAATGGTCGGTATTTTATAGAAGTATCCTTCATATTTCTTTTCAAGTAATAGACTTGTTTTGAGTTTATCCTCTGCATCAATGACAACTGTTCGTATTGCATACGACCCATTGAGTGAATGGTCAACCACAAGGTCTGGAGTAATAGGTGCATTCTGACCAGAAATATCTTCTTGTGATAATGAGTGTAATGTTGCAGTATCACCAACTGTGCTTCCTGATGTTGCCGCTTCTCCATATGATTGTGAGTGTGTAAGGTCTGATACTTCAGCAAATGCCGCTTTATCAGCATTGACAGAACGAATCGCTTCGGTTGCGACACCCTTGAATGTTCCCCAGAAGATTGCGTTTGAACCACCACCACCTGAAGCAACGCCTTCAACCTCACCCTTACTACCATGATAAGATTTACCTGTGTAGTCAACCTCTTTACCACCGATAAGTCCTTTGTTACCAAAGACGGTGATTTGTTTCGCCCCTGTGATATTGGAGACCTTCGAAGTCACTGCAAACTGTTCCTTACCAGACACAAAGATTTTATCCTCTGATGCAATGTCGATGTTACCCTCAACAAGATTAGACTGATTTCCCTTGACAATCTGATTGTTGTCTGCTAACATAATGTCGGTGTGTGTTCCGACTGTCTTGGTCGTTCTGGTTTGTTTGGTGGTATATGTTGAGTTCCGAACAACTGTGGTTCTATGATTCTCTTGAATATCTTCTACCATATTACCCGCAACATTGACATTATAGTTACCACCGACATCAATATTGAAATCACCTGTGACCTTGAGATTTAGATTACCATTGTAGATGAGATTACCCTCACCTTCAACGATAACTGTTTGGTCACCGCCCGTAACTTCCACTTTATTGTTTGTTGATGTGATAACAACAGTTCCATCTGCCCGCATCTCAACACCAGAACCCTTGCGGTGTTTGATTAGAACACGTTCACCGCCTGGTGTATCGTCATACTCAACGACATGACCCGATGGCGTTTCATTCACATCGTTGAATGGATACTGTGACGGTCTCTGGGGAACAATGTTTAGTGACACCCCAACATCACCACCGCCTGTCGCAAGTTTATTCACTTGCGTTCCAACCGATGCTTTATTGAGACTTGGCCCGTAATGATAGTCTACTTTAGGAAACTGACCTGATGGGTCTTGCATTCCATTTTCAGGAACACCGACAGTCTGTTCTTGACCCTCGCCAAGTTTCGCTTCTCTCTGTGATATGTTGTCTAATTTAGTTGTCATTAGATATCATCCAAACTTATATCTTCGCTTTCAAAAATCTCGCCATATAATCTTGTTTCAGTCGAAGGTTCATCATCTGTAGGATTATAATCACTCAAGTCTTCAACCTGTAACCACTCACCATCTTCTTCGTCCCACTCAAAATAGTGTCGAGTTCCATCTGGGTCTGTGCGAGGAACATCTTGACCGTCTGACCCCTTTGTTGGTGGAGCAGGTCTAGCAGTATCTTGCAATATTGCCTTTTCTTCTGGTGCTGGGTCTCCATCAGGTTCTATTACTTTTGTATTTCTAACCGCAGAACCACTAATAGACTCGTCACCACTTTCTAACAAAGAGGACACATCATTATACACAATTGTCCTACCTACAGATTCTAGGTCTATAGATTTCACAACAAAATTGGGTTCTATTGATTGACTATTTAGTGTATCACCCACGACATTTTTCTTACGAAAGATTGCTTCCACATAAGCAATAACATCAAAGTAGGGGTCGAGTTCATTTGCATCAACATCACTATGACCAAATACCTGACCGCCTGGGAACTGTCGATAAAAAGCACCTAAGAACTGTTCGAGTGTGGTATATTGTGCTCGAGTAAAAGAACCGGCACTTCTTTGAGCATCTTCCGAACCCACGGGTGAATCGATACCACCAACCATTACAATACCAATTGAGTTCTTATCATGACCATTTGTGGGTGCATGTTCACCCTGTCTGTTCACGGGGCGACCACGTTGTAATCTACCATCTCGTCTTATCACATAATGAAATCCAATACCGTCATGACCCAACTCTTTGTGTATATTATTGATTTCAATAGAACCAATGTTTTTGTTCGTAAAGGTTTCGGTTGCGTGGACAATTACTTCTGTAATCACCCGATTAATATTTGACATCTCTGTGTCTAGTTCTTCTACAGAAGAGATGTAGGTAAAGACATCATCAGAACTTGTCCGTCCTGACCATCTTTGGTTATTATCACTAATTGTCGGCGCATCACCAAACATATCCGCATCAACAACAAATGTGCCAGCGATTGTCGTGTCTATCTTATCAAGACCTGTTTCGACTGTTGCAACTTCATTGCTGTAATCACTTATTTCTTGTTCAGGAACACCTTGTCTTCTCGCTTCTTCTTCAACTTTAGTTTGTAATTCGATAGTTGTGGTAGCGGGTGTTGCTGCAGATATTTCCTTCATACGAGGACTTACATTAGATGATTTAGAAACAACTCTCTTTACCGCAGATGTTTTTTCTTTTGGACTATCTGCGGTTAGTTCTTTGAATGTCTGTTTATATTCATTTCCGCTGAGAGATACACCACCTGGCACAATATTGGCAACAGATGCTTTTGCATTACCGCCGATTGTCTCACCAAGATTTTGAAGAAATCCACTCTGAAGTCCATTATCAAATTTCTTATTTGTATTACCGACAAAACTTGTCACAGCACTACCAAAATCACTGACCGCAGAGGTGACATTACTGAGTCCTGATTTTATAACATTACCAACACCCTTAAAATTACTAAGAATACTTTTAGATTGAGGTGCCTTTGCAGTTAAAGCAGATATTCCTGTCGAATTATTTACATTATCTTTTACATCAGACAGTTTACCTGAAATATTACCCACAGGAGTAACATCCTTTACAGTGTCTTTGAGTGAACCAAAGTCAACACTTGGAATATTCATATTTGATTGTTCAGTTGTGTCTGCTATAGTGTTTGCAAATGATTGAACATCAAGTGCCGCCGCATTCTTCTTACTCTTTGCAACTTCGACTGATGATGCAATACTTTGGGGGCCAGTTGCACCAACCACCTCTATTGCCGATGATGCGGTATCTCCCGCTGTCTGTGCAGGCAGACCAGTCATTGAACCTAATGCAGACTTGGGTGTTTTAGTTCCCGTCAGTTTACCAACACCATCAGTCAGTTTACCCACTGAAGTGTTGAGTGTTGTTTCACTTGCTGTAATTGTATCTTTACCCAGACTCTTGACACCACCCAAAACTTCACCATCTTTACGACCAAGTTTAGTTGCATTTTTGACAAGAGTATCTTCTTGTGCCTTAGTTGCTTTTGCTGAAAGACTTGACGGACTTGCATCCTCCGTAACCTCTACCCTTTGAGTCAGGGTATATGAAAATCCTTCTGCGTCAACACCTCTTGTTGTAACCACTTTATACTTTGAACTAGAGGATTTATTAATCTTCGCCTCGTTCTTTAGTGCAGTGTTAATATTGGACTTATCTAACGACATAATTAAATCCTATCCTTCAATCTTCGAGCAGCAAGTTCAATCTGTTTGATAAATTTTGCGTTAACTTTCTTCGAATAAAAACGAGCAAATATCTCTACAGAACCATTTATCCCCTCTACGTTTTGGGTATCTAACAGTCTAATATTTGCTTGACTTTCTGTGGTTCTCAATTCATATACAACAAATTTTAATTGTTCACTGAATTTCAAATAGTTGTTTGAGAACGCTTTCATTTGAACCCATCGTTTTGCTTCCCATGAGTTAATACCATTTCCCCCTTTTGGAATCTGATTTGTTCTCATGTTAGAAATAAAAGATAATGTTGCCGTCATGCCTATCGCTTGATTTAATGTATATCCAACGTTCAAGAAGAAACTTAATGCGAATCTTTCTCTATTGATTACCACATGTCTCTGTGGGTCACCAAAGTTATCATCTTGAATATCTTTATCTGGTCTCACAAAATCAACAACCTTACCAAAAAAACTTCTAGGGTTTTGTATTCCCACATCTTCGTCTGGTTGTCCTAGTTGTATCTCTGATGCCATTTCGATGTGTGGTAAAGAACCTAATATGATAGGTGTCTGCGAGTTAACACCATCAACAAAGAATCCAAATACCAACGCACTGGGTTGAAGTCTAGGAATACGTCCTAAACCAGAAACTCCACCCTCTGTGGTTGGCAGAACACACTGCGCCCACGGTAGGTCACTTTCAGGTATATCCACCTGAGAGTGACTATGGAGACCATGCACACGAATCTTGATACGACCTTCATAACCAACGGGTGGTTGATTACTAATAACCGTTGCAATAAACCAACGACTATTGTCCCCGTAGTATTCAGATGGGATTGGCGTAGGTGTCATGCGTTATCCCTCTCTAGTTTGCAAACATTCATACTCACAGTGTGTTGAGTTCCTTGAAAAGTGTGCCTAGTATCATAGATGATAAACTTGCCAGATAATCTTTTATCTAACGCAATTGTCTCATCAATATTTTTCTGTATCTCTGCATTGTCATTTATGATATTCATACGAACAACATCACCAACGGTTGCCTTCGCGACAATAAATCCCGCACCTTCAATAACGACATTCAACATATTTTTATACAGATGTCCTTTTAGTGACATGGACTCAATCTTTTTTCGAAACAACGGTTCTTGAAATTCATCATTATAACTTTGTGTATTGCCATATATTCCCGAAGACGTTATAGTATGAAACCTTCTGGATTCATATAGGTCAGATTGTTGTTCTGATAAAAAGAAGTCTTTATCAAATACATTCTGATTCTTACCAATCACATTTCGATTTTCCATTCTCTCTAGTGTCTTGCGAATACTATATGGTTGATTGAATATCTGTGCTGTATTTAGATTTGTATTTGAATATTGAGAACTCACTAAACCCTGTTCAACGAGTTTGAGTGTGTTGGACATTTTTGCAGTCTTTACAGCCTTGATTATGAAAGTCTTCTCAAATTCACTCTGACTATCTGCAAGACTTACATTAGATGGATTGTATGTATACGGTATCTTGTTATTCCACGGTGTTTGTTGTAACATAACCTCTAGATTACCAAGGCGAATATTCTCATCATGCATGGATGCATATGTAAAGAACGGAGAACCTGTGTCTGTGGTTGCTCTTGAAGTCAACCATTTCAATGCTTCAAGTATGGTTAGATTAGGAATGATACCCTTGATACTTTGTTGTGCAAGAACTGACCCCTGCATATATGAAGTATCAATATTTTTACGCATTTCTTTACCGATAAGTTTAACAAGTGTATCATCAATTTTACCGTTAAATGAACGACTAATTTTTTTCGCTCTTGCGAGATATGCATGTTCCTCAATCAAAGTAAAAACATTCAAACTTGATTTAGCATTATTATTACTTTTTACACTTTTCTCAAGACTAGTCATGATGAAAGTTCGTTCAAAGACTGAATCTAAGTCATTTTCAACTGAAGCAATACGAATACTGAATCTCTCTGTCCCTTGAAAGTTCATTATATCAAACAGACTTTTATCATCGAGGATTGCAACCTGACCCGTAAGATAAGGTTTATCGAGACTCTCAAAAATATTAAACTCTGCAATACTCGATGTCACATCATAAATGTTACCAAGTCTATCTGCTTTGATAGACGCTTCGGTTATCTTGTATTGTTGGGACTGATTTTGTGCCATTTATATTCTAGTCTTCATAAATGTATTGAATTCAGAGACAACTTTAACAACAGCATCGGGTCTGATGACAATTATTTCTTTCAGAATATCATTACGTCTGTCAAGTCTGTCTCTATATGTAACTGGTAACCAACTAGGGTTAGGATTGTTAAAATCATAAAGTGTTAGGTCTTGATGAACGCCATTCGCGTCTTCATAGTGATGAATTCCATTATACTGTTCGGATTCTCTCACCAAAAATATCTCTTCAGTCTGTCCCTGATTATCAGTATATGATACACGTTCCGTTTGATTAAAGTTTGTAGTATTTGGTTTTACACCCGTATCAATAATCAATTGTCCCATTTCAGGAATCTTACGAATAATTGTTCCAACTGTGCCACTTATATTACCTGTCACAGTCTGACCTACAGGAAAATTATTTGATATATTACTATTAGTTGTAACTATACGATACGGATATTTTACTTTGGCAATATCTAACATCTCGTAGGAAGGTTTAGGCCAACCTGATACACGAATATCATCATTCATAAGATAGAATGTCCAGTAATAATCAGTAGTTCCATATAATTTGTATGAGAGTGTATCAGGACGTTCCCCTGCTTGAATGGTATACTTGTTATAGAAAGAAGTATTGTTCTTTAGGTCATCAATCATATCCACATATTGAGATAGATTTTTGAAAAGAACGGGGTCTTCGCCGTTACCGAATTTGTAACCTATGTATTGAAAGTTTTCGAAATATTTGGTAGTCATTAGAATCCACCTTCTTCTACATCAGTTCTACTCAATGTTCTTGACTCTTGGAATGATAGTGTCATTTCAATATCGGTAAAGTTACCATCCTCGTGAAATGACATCGCTGTTGTGTTATAGTTTGTTGTAACATCACGCAGATAGACTGGTTTGATTTTATTCGCAATAAAGTCACCGTCATACAAAACATCAATCTGAAATCTGTTGGGGAACTTATATCCAACTGATATTTTTGATGCTCCAACATCAAGAGTGATATCTTCAGGATAGAGTTCAGTTCGGAAAAACTTTACAATTTCTTTACATTCCTCTGCTTCTTTTGCAGATGTAGGAATGAATTTGAATGTGAATGAAAAGTCACGCAGACCCACTTGTTTGAACAAGACACGAGTGTTTGGATTTGTGGTAACTCGACCCGCAGACTTAAATGCACCAGCTAGTTCATCCGGCCCTTTTGATGCAAGTTTTACCGCACCTAGTTTTGCCATATCCGAACCACCCGAACCAGTAAGACCAGAAGATAAGGTTTTCATACCCGCATCAATCATTTCGGATATTGCACCCGTTCCACTCTGTAGACCTCTCTCTGCAGCTGCACCCATTCCGCCCAAGTCCATGTTATCATATGCAACATTATCACGGAATGCAAGTCCTACGGGAAGATAAATTGATACTTGTCTGTTTGTTAATTGTGGTTGTGCTGGCCCTGTGATTGGAAAGTTTTTCAGTTTACCAGATGCCTCATCCGCTGCTCTCTGTTGTTCTTCCTTTGATAGACTCAAGAATGACAAAGCACCTTCACCTAGTTCCGTGACGGTATCTGCTAAGTTTCCGAGGTCTGTTTGTGGTTCTTCAAGAACAGTAAATACAAGTCTACCCTTATAGTCATCTGGATTGTTTAGAGGATACTCTAAATCTACTCTTTTTCTTGCTTCATCTACGCCTTGAGTCATTGTCTACGATTCCGATAAATAGGTTATAACTGTTTCTATTTATAAGATTTTTCGTGATATATACCCGCAGACTCCAACAATTCTAATGCAAATTCTTGTTTCTTATCTAACTCTTGATAATAGACATGAGTTATTCCTGACTGAATTATCAATTTCGCACAAGACACACACGGAGAAAGGGTTATATAAATCTTATGTCCCTGTGTCGCAATACCTAATCTGGCTGATTCGGATATTATTCTAGCTTCTGCGTGTTGTGTCGTATCAGGATGTTCTCTTTCAGTTAGGTGTGTATTATGTGAAGAGATACCATTAGTGAGGTATGCGCCAACCTGATATCTCTTGTTTTTGGACAGTTCTTTTTGTTCGATTGCGAAATTCATGAACGTATCGGTCATATCCGATTTCCTTTATTAATTCATAATTATCATTACAGTTTTTTATATCAAAGGTAAATGATTTATCACCCACAGTTTCCAAAATCCAATTTGTCTGACTATATCCAGTAAAGTCATTATCAAACGCAGTAATGATTTTATCAAATGATTTAATATAATCTAATGATTCTTGTAACATCATAGTAGGAATATTACTATGACATGTTGTTCCTACAATTGGTGGAATCATATTAGTCGTTCTGAGAAAAGCTTCCGCAACAACGAGAACTTCAATTTCACCCTCAACAATTATCAGTTCTTCACCACCCCTATCGAATATACTACTTCCATATAATTGTAGTATTCTGTCTGCCTTGTGTCGCCATACTTTAGTATCATCTGATAAGTTTCTCTCTTGGGTAAAACCTTCTCCTATATAAGGCATATATAACTTATGAGAATCTGTATACGCACCATACTTGTCTAGAACTGTTTGGGATATTCCTCTAATCATTTTTTTATTTATATGGCATATTCTGGTAGATATCGGGTAAAAAACCCAACGAAATATAAAGGTGACCACACCAATGTGGTCTACCGTTCCCTATGGGAGAAACATGCATTCAAGTGGTGTGATGATAATCCTAGTGTGGTTGAATGGTCATCCGAAGAAGTTGTAATACAATACTTATATGAAGTCGATAAGAGGTGGCATCGTTACTTTGTAGACCTAAAACTCAAGATGGAAAATGGAAAGACCTATCTGATTGAGATAAAACCAGATGCACAGACTCAACCCCCTACAGGTTCAAGGAGAACAAAAAGGTTTTTGAGTGAAAGTTTTACTTATGTCAAGAACATGAACAAATGGCAAGCAGCAAATGAGTTCGCAAAAGATAGAGGTTGGCACTTCCAGATATGGACGGAGAAGAACGAACCATTGAAGAGTCTTATTCCCAAATCAACAAAACCATTAAAACCTTTCCAAAAACGTAAAAAATAAGTATAAATAGAAACATGAGTAATATCTTCAACAGACTGGAACTACAGGCATTCCGCGCTGGGGTGACGCCACGCACCAAAGAAAGTCGTGATTGGTTTCGGAAGAAAGCATCGAATCTTCGTTCAATCAACCGTAATGAGTTGATGAAAGAAGAACCGCTCAAACGGAGAGCGCAACGTGGCGTGGTCGGTTCGATGCAGATGTTCTTCTATGACCCAAAGACCAAAGACAAACTACCATATTATGATGTATTTCCATTGGTTGTCGTAGTCGGGCCTGCGGAAGGTGGATTCTATGGATTGAACCTTCATTATCTCCCACCAATTCTTCGTGCAAAGATGTTAGACTCATTAATGGAAACCGCGACTAGTAAGACATCTGATGATGCAAAGTTCGCAATAACATATAGTAAATTACAAAGTATTTCAAAGCTGAGATATTACAAACCATGTTTCAAACACTACTTGAATAAACACGTTTCGAGTAAATTTGCAGAAGTCCCTGCACCCGAATGGGAGATTGCAACCTTTCTTCCAACCGCAGACTTCCGTAAGTCAAACTCACAAAAAGTATTCTACGATTCAAGACAGATGATAGGTAAAGGTTAATGACAACTCGTATCGATGATTTCAAATCACAGGTAGGTAAAGCTGGTGGTTTTGCAATGGGAAATCTTTATAAGATTTTCCTTCCGCCTATCTCTGGTGAAGCAAGAGAGATGAATTTATTGTGCAGAGCCGCATCAATGCCTGGCAGACAAGTCCTCTCCACAGAGAAACAGATTGGTTTACAGACAACCAAAGTCGCATATGGATATGCGGTGGATGATATATCTCTATCCTTTCATGTCATGAATGACTATAAAGTCAGAACATACTTTGAGGCATGGCAAAATCTTGCAGTAAATCAAGAGACACTAGAAGTAGGATACTACAATGACTATACACACCCTGTCGTGATTCAACAGATAAAAAAGGGTGTCGCATTTCCATTGAAAAAGAAAAAGATTTTTGATTCAGGTAAACTACCAAGTTCTATCGCGAATCGTTTACCTCGTATTGGGCCTCTTGATTTGGCGCAAGGCGAGATTGACTTAAATCTACTTACAGGTGATAAGATTGCTTATACTTGTATACTAGATAAAGCATACCCAACTACATTGAATGCAATTGAGTTGAGTGATGATGGCCAGAACCTTCAACTAGATGTTCAGTTATCTTATAAGAACTGGAGAAGTGAAGGCGGCGATGCAGGCGGCGGCGGATTTATCGAAGGTCTTGCTGGTGAATTGATTAGGAAATTCTTATAATTGTGGAGTAAATAATGGCGTTACCTAAACTAAACGACAATCTAAAATATGAGATGGCGATTCCATCAACCGATAAGATTGTCACATTTAGACCATACTTGGTCAAAGAGGAGAAAGTTCTTCTCTCTGCTTTTGAGTCGCAAGACCAAAAACAGGCAATGAGAGCGATGGTGGATACCGTTATCGCATGTGTGAATGATGATATCAAATCAAGCGAACTATCAACATTTGATGTTGAGTATATGTTCACCCAGATTCGTAGTAAGTCTGTCGGTGAGACATCCACACTGATAATGAAGTGTGATGCAATAGACTGTGATAAGTCCGCCGAAGTTGTGGTTGATTTGACTACGGTAGAGATTGTGAAGACTGATACAGACCCCGTGATTCAGTTGACAGACGATATCTATGTTGAGATGAGATATCCAACCTATGACGGGTTTGTGAAAAACTTCCGTGAGGGTATTAGTGAAGCGGAGTTTGGGTTTCAAATGTTGGAAGATTGCATCGTAGCAATTATGACCGATGATGAGAAACACATGGTCAATGAAGTAAGTAAGAAAGAATTGAATGAGTTTATTGACTCCATGACCAACAGTCAGTTTGAAAAGATTGGTAAATTTCTTCAAACTGTTCCAGTCATGAAAAAAGAAGTCGAGTTCACTTGTGAGTGTGGTCATGAAAATAAAGTAACACTGGAGGGTCTTCAAGATTTTTTTTAGTATGCCTCTCGCATGATAATTTGGTCAATCATTTCAAGACCAACTTCGCGCTGATGCAACATTTTAATTATTCATTACATGATATTGAACATATGATGCCGTGGGAGAGGGAGATTTATCTGGTATTACTGGAAGAATGGCTAAAAGAACAAGAAGAAAAAATGAAAGAAAACAATAACGGGTTCTAAAAATGGCAGAAGTAACCATAGCACACCTTACCGAAGCGGTTCAGACCGAAGGCGCAGAAAGTGAGAGAAGAGATAATAAACAGATTGAGCAACTCGCTAGTCTGAATAAATCCTTTGCACAATACTTCAAGGCGCAATCTGCTGATAAACTCGACAAACTCGAAGAAGCACGAGAGAAGGTATCTGGCCCCGCACCCACTAGAGAGAACTTTAGTGATGCGGCAAAGGGTGCGAAAGATGCATTAGGGTTTGGTCTTCTAGGGTTTCTAGGTATTGTTACTGCCGCAATCTCTGGTCTTGCCACGGGTATCGCGGTAGGTCTAGGTAAATACCTCGCTGCACTTGGTAGAACCTTTGATAACTTGACTGGTAATAGAATTGGTAAGGCGATAACAAACCTTACACGACAAATTAGAGGTGGTGTGTTTAGACTCATAGGTCTGTTACCAAATGGAAAGTTAGACCCAGACTCATCAAAGTTTGCAAGATTCTTGAGAGCGGTAAGAAGTCCGTTTGTTAGTGCCACGGGGTTTTTCAAGACTATTCAAGGTGGTATGTTTCGGTTATTTGGACTAGGTATTGATGGTAAACCAGTAACCACTACATCAAACTTTGTCAAGTCAATACTTAAATTTGGTAATCTCTTCAAACCAATTACAACTGTATTCGCTGAAAGTTTCAAAGAAGTTGGTTCTGCATTGAAAGGGATTGGTAATACTATCAAGAGTGGTATCAATTCTACCACCAAATTTTTCTCAACTATTGGAAAAACCTTTAGTGCATTGCGTGGCGCATTGTCTCCAGTATTTACAGTATTCAGGACACTAGGTCGAGTAATCTTTGCACCTCTTACTTTAATAATGAGTATTATCGATGGTATCAAAGGTGCAATTTCAGGGTATCAACAAGAGGGAGTTTTAGGTGGTATTCTTGGTGGAATCGGCGGTGTTCTAGCTGGACTGGTTGGTATGCCTCTTGACCTAGTAAAATCTGCGATTGGATTTATTGCGGGTAAACTTGGGTTTGAAAATGTCCAAGCGGCATTATCTGGTTTCAGTTTTGCTGATATGATTAAAGATACATTCATGGGTGTTGCCCGTGTATTTAATGATGTTCTTAAAAATCTATTCAGTGGATTTGAGGATGGGTTTAGTGCTGGTCTGTCACAGATGTTTAAGTCAATGATGGTTTATGTAAAACGACTTTTATTATTCGGGCCAGCAGTTGTGGCGGGTGGTGCAGCAGCATTGGGTGCTGTTTTGCCTGGCGGTGATAGTCCAATCGAGGCATTCCAGAAAACATTTAGTAAGGTATTGACTGCGGGTGAAGGTAGTTCTGCAACAACATTACCTACTGAACAAGGGGAGACAGGCGAAGAAGAACCTGAACCTCCAATCGCTGCGCCACAAAATGTTGAGAGGGTTGTCCCTCAAAACGAACAGGTGAGAAGTAGACGAGCGAATATTGAAAGAATGCGGGCGAATAGAGAAGCGAATGATGCTAAAAAGGCTGCAATGGCAGTGAACACCGTGAACGCGCCGACAACTACTAATATGAGTAGTAACACCGCAGTCTTTACTGACCCGACTCCCGCGACTGATGACCTAGACAGAGAAGCGGCATCTTTCTAATAAAAAAGGGAGACCGAAGTCTCCCCTTTCCATCATCCATAGGAGAATGAATCCTAGTCTTCTGCGGCAAGTTTCGCGAAGTATGATAGTGTATCATCCTCATCATCACTTGCAGTCTCAGTGACTACAGGTTCAGGCGCAGACGCAATCACTTGCGGTTCTTCTGCTTTTGGTGATACCGCCTCTGCGGTTTGTGCGAGAGACTCATTCTTTACAGTCGAACCAGCACCAGTTGACTGACCCAGAACAACTTCCAAACGACTCTTCAACTCTTCATAAGACTTGTAAGTCTTGGGGTCAGTGAACTCACTGACATCATGTAGTTGGTTGTAGGTCGCTTCAAGTTTGGTCTCATCTGCTTCAAACAATGCGGAAGGTGATTTGAACTCTGACTTGTCGTAGTTACGATAACCCGCAACATTACGAATCTTCAACTGGAAGTCTGCACCAGTCCAGAAGTCAAACGGGTTGACTGGTTCTTCGCCTGGAAACTGTGGTTGCATCACATCCATAATCTTGTCAAAGATTTTCTTACCGAAGTCGTAGAGGAATACTTTACCCTCGTTAGTCGGATTAGACGGGTCACTCACAACTAGAATGTTTGCGACATAATGCAAACGGCGTTTCTGTTTACGAGCAATCTCTTTGTCCTCATCAATACCAGAGTTCCAAAGGCGCGAGTTGTGTTCACTCACAGGGTCATTGTTACCCAGAGTAGTCAAGGACTTCTCAACATACCATTGACCAGTCGGGCCTTTGAAGAAGTGGTCGAAGTAACGAACCCACGGAAGTTCTTGACCTTCAGCGGCAGGAAGGAAACGAACCTGTGCAAAACCATTCCCTGCTTCATCAACAGTAGGTTTCCAGAAACGTGTATCTTCATATTTGTTGGTGGTTTGTTTTTGACCAGAGATTTCCGCTGCTGCTTGTGCGAGTTTGGAAACGTCTGTTCGATTAGATTTTAGATTTGCAAAAGACATATGTATTCTCCGTATATTTGCGTATTGTGTGTATTAATTGTATCATAATATAATAAGTTTGTCAATACCTTTATTTATAATTACTCATTGGGTAAGGTTTCCCGTTTATCGAGATAATTAAGATTCATTGCTTCCATCTCAATTTTCTCTTTGATAGATGTCGCGATATATTTCTTAACATCTTCAATCTCTAATTGATTGTCATCACATAGGTGGACAACCGCATCTATATATGTCAAGGACTTCTTTTTCACGGTGTCCTCAACCATACGAGTAAATTTCTTTTTACTCATGAAGTTGGATTCCTCTTCACTGGAATCCGTTCCACCGATAATTAAATCAACTTTCAAATTCTTCTTTTAACTCCTGTGTCCACATACCGACATCATCATACCAGACACCGACTGTGCGTTTCACTTCACCTTCTTTATCATATGCCTTTGCAAGACAACGATATTTGATTACACCCTCACGGTCTTCACCATAACGAAAATCCATCCAGACACCAGTAGTAAGATATTTCTTCATGTTGTAGATATAGACCTCAAGGTCTTTGTATTCCGCCCTCTCTCTCCACGCTGTAGATTTCTTGAGATGACGTAGACCTTTAAGTTCCAACTCACAGGACTTAATCCATTGTTTTACTTTTTTCCAATGGAGATAATGGTCTTCGGAATAATCACGAATACTCTCATGAACACCCATCCGACCATCATGACCACGAGCGGCTCTCGCTTTCGCAAGACGCTCGCTCGCCGCCTTTTTTTGTTCCGCAGTGAGTTTTCTTTTTGCCATACACTATATAGTGTCAAAAGTTTGCAAAGAATCTACACGAAAAGAACGCCAATCTTCGATGTCTAAATCATAGACCCGAACCGCAATCTGGTTCTTTTCGGTCTTTGCATTTGCATCAGTCTTGGGCATTTTTTCTTCGGGGATAAATTTACTATCCAGAGTTGCTCGCATGTTGCGAACCTGACCATCTTTCACTTTGATGAAAGACAGACGAACAATATTTTCCCGCAGTGTGCCTACCACACTGTCATAAGTATAATCAATTCCAGTCATTGTCATATCCTACTGTGTCTTGATAAGCATCGGTAACACCAATCTCATCGAAATAATCTTTTGTGTCATTCCAATACAGAACGTCACGGTTATCATAGTCACCTTCGAACAGGTCTTCGGCAACTTTTTTCTTGCGGCGGTCAATCATCATGCACACTCCTTCCACCAATCAGGTTTATCACGGTTTGTCCATTTAGCAAATGAACGTTTCTCATTTAGATAGTAGACACGATATGCATCTACAGGGTCTTCGCGTTTGCAATAGTCAGGCATTGCTTGTGCGAATTTTGTCAATCCCACTTTAGGGATTTTTTTAGGTATGTTCAGTAGTATATCAGATAAACGAGTATCTGTCAAGTGATATTTTCCATACCTACGAGTATACTCTTTGCAACACTCACGGAAGTGACGATACAACCAGAAGTAGTTCTCGTCTGACTCACGCACCCAAACGTTTGACGGGTGATTGACATGAGATGCCTTGTAAAGAGAACCATGATAATCAGGATGCGCCCAACGTTTGATTTTGCGACCATTCGCAGTCTTGTCGATATACAAAGCACCATCAAGCACACGGTGTGCGGTTGACATCAGTTGAGCATACTCGACAATCATCTTGACGATATGTTTGTCGCACATCATCTGTGCCGCCTTGATAGGGTCATTATCCAGATGGAAAATATTCATGCCAAACTCTCAATTTTTTTCAATGTATCAGCAACTTCTTGAAAGGTCAAATAACCAATCACATCATCAGTAATAGGTGTATCATAACACAGTTCACCATCTTTGTCAAGCACTGCGACCTCGAAAAGTCCCATAGCGTTTCCATAACTCGTGGAATTGCAAATTACGGACGCACCATATCCATTGTTGAACTTATAGGTGTTTTGATAATTATTCTCACGCTCCGACTGCATTGTAATACCCCTCTGCTTTGACACGGAACTTCGGTTCGTTGTCAAGTTGTGACACGACATAAAGTTCAGAACCAGTGAACCACGCACACGCATCACGCATGTCATTCAGTTCGTTGATAGGAATGACCGTATCGATAGGCATCTTCCAGTTATCCATGCCTTCCGTGAGAGTGTCAAACTTCTCACGGAGAACATCGATACGTTCATCAGTAGCAAACGTCAATAACGCCATTACAAAATTTCCTTTATCATCTTAATGAAGTTCTCAAGGGGCATATCAACTTCCCAGTCTTGCAAACCTTCGACTGTGCAGTAGTCACGGCGGTCAGCGCCAGGCCCATCAAGGACATCTACAAGTGTGACAACCTTGTCAACTATTTCTTGAGTCTTCAAGTCCAAATCTTCTACAATAAATGATTTACCAACTAATTCCATAATCTTTCTCCTTTCGACTATATTAGTATAATAACAAATCAATCAAGAATTGTCAAGCATTAATGACGCTCTTGCAATATCAAATTGTTCTTCCAAGAAACTTTTATTTTTCTGAACATACTGTTTGTATGTCAATGTTTCCTGTTTCCAAGCGAGACGTTCATCGAGATTCTTACGATACATCTCACGACAAAATTCTTCAAAAGTCATCAGTTCAACTCCCGAAATTGATAGAGGAACATCTCTGCGTCACGCAAGTGCATGAACCCCTCGACATACGTTTCTTGTCCAGACGGATAGACCTTGACTTCCCAAAGACCATCTTTAGTCTGACCCAAAAATTCTGCCATAGTTTCATTATGCATTTTACTCTCCATTACTGCATCATCAATCCAACCACACATTAAGCGGCTTCCTTAATAAATAACTTACTCATACCTTCATACACAATATTGAAAGCGTTTACTTCATAAATGTATTGGTCATAGAAATCGTCTTCAGTCATATAATCATCCAAGACATCTTCCCAAATTATGTTCATGTTTTCCAGACCTTTAAGAAGGTCACCACAACCACAACCCGTCATGAGCGCAACCGCATCATCCCAAGACATATCCATTTTATAGTAATCAGAAATCTTAAACATTACATTATTACCGGCCAGTGACCGCATCCTCTCCAAATTCTTCAATCAAAGCATCATGTTCAGGCGTTCCCGCATAATACTCACAGAAACTATCAACACAGTGACCACTGATGTCATTCTCTTCACCACAGAAATCACACTCTCCGTAATCAAATTCATCCATAATCTTTCCTTTCAATCAACTATATCTTACTATAACAACAAGAACATAATTTGTCAAGCACTTTTTTACCGATACTCTAAGCAGAACCTACTGAAGAAAGCTGCCACTGCTTAACACCTTCTTCCCAAAGAATTTTGGCACCATCATCGGTTTCAAACCCTGAACCTTCGTCAGCAGCAAAATCCATACTAGAAGAAAAGAAGATATCATCAAAGTCAGGGTCGATATCAAACTTCTGTAAGTAGTAATTAAGAGTCTTAGCGGTTTTAATGTTGCTGACAAGCTGACCATTATCACCATTAAGTGTCAATCCACCATTTTCTGCAAAAACTGTAATCATCATAATGAGTTCCTTTCTCTCAACTATAATTAACCGTAACATATAAAACATATAATGTCAAGCACTTTTTTAATGTTTTTTTCTTATAAATAGAAGAAATATAGGAGACCAATATGGCAGACGATTTATTTGATTTTGGGTTTACCCTTGTAGATGAGAACGAACTGGAAGCAGTCCAGACCGCTACCGCACAGGTCGCATCAGTATCCTCTAGTGCGGATGAAACTCAGGCAAAACTCGATAAATTATTTAACGCAATCCAACCATTGTTGAACAATCTTAAATTGAACCCTGAGAAGGAATACATTCTGTGGCCTAATCGCACAGAGAAGATTGAACAATTCGAAGACCACATTCAAGCAATCTATCAAGGCGATAAGTAATGATTCTATACAGGTCACAACCCAGAAGTTATGATACTAATAACATTATCAACTTAGAAACTAAAAGAAATCTCGTTAACAGAATTTTAGAAACGGAATCTAAATTCAATGACCGTGGTTTAGTCAGAGACGATATTATTTCCATGATGAGTGATGCTACAGTCCTTGATGGATTGTTGTGTTTATCTGCGTATCAAACTATTCTTGTCGTGACCTCATTTAGTAAACATAACTACCCCGACAGAATGAGAGATACGATGTATCGTCCAATAAAAAGTGCGGGCGACCATATGTTACCTATAGTTCATGCGATGAATGAATCTTTATCTGAGATGTATGTAACCCAAGCAGATGACGTTGATAACTATTATACCAAACTTTATGATGAATTTGATATCCCCTATGTAACAGTTGATGATTATTTTAGATTAGATAATGATTTCAAACCAAGAAAATTAATGAGAACTCGCCTTAAAAATGGAGAAAATTTTTCGGGAACTCGAACAGGTAAAGACGTTATCTTTGATGCTGTTGTTCTTCTAGGTTGCGAATCTATGTTGCGTGGAAAACATAAAGTAGAAGATATTAGAAAAAAGTTTCAACCATACTGCACCGACCATTTTGATTTAATTGACGTTTATCGAGGCGATTTTAGAAAAATTACGGGTAAATCTGCAAATATAGATACAATAGTAAATAAGTTTATTAATGTTGTCAACACACCTAAAAAGGTATATGACAACAATTCTTTGTATGATACAAGACAATTTGACATACGTTATGTTGATGTTGTTAGAACAAAATATCAGTTGATGTATAAAAGACTCGGCGAAAATATAAAAAATGTAAATGATTATTTCAGAGTTTATAAATCATGAGTAACACAGATACCTATATTATCAGAAGTAGAAATAATGATGAATTCAAACTTGAATTATTATTTCCTCTCGCCGTAAATCGTTTTACGAAAAACATTATAGAATACGCACAAGACCCAATACACGGTTGGCAACCATCGGAAGCTAGTGGTCAATTATCTTATGATAAGTGGGGACAGTTAGTTCAATATATTATAGTTGCATATAATTTAGTTACATATCAGGGATATGATAATGTTCTTATCATACCAAACTTTACAAATGATAAGTATCCTCGTATTCAGAAAGAGAATGGAATTGTCGAAGACAACATATCTGGGAATATGATAGGTGTAGTAAACACTGCATTTAGTCTTTCTGATACAACGAACATTTATACCGCATTTCCTGAAGGTGATAACTTTGCAAAGTATTTATTGGAAATGTATGATTCCAGTAAAGTCCTAACATCAAATAAAATGTATGAAATGGGAGATGAGACATACGAGATAACTGTGCCTGAAGGAGTTAAGTTTGATGCAGTAGTTCTAATTGGTATTGATATCAATGAAGGAGAATCATTCTCTGCATCAGATATCAAAGATGACTTTGCATCATATTGCACATCAGACTTTGAGTTGATGGACATATACCATAGAGGGGAGAGTGATGTTGAGGCTTTTAAACGTGATGATTATTTAGAAACTCTGTCACAAACAACTAGACTTACGGGTGATGAAAAAGATAATATTGCAATGTCTAACTTTATAAATAACTACAGTTATAGAAAAGATGGTTTCGGTGATACAGATTTTATTAATCACCTTTTACCAAAGTCTGCTGAGATAATAAGAAATAGTGTAAAAATTTACTAATGATTAAATTTAAGACATTCATGAATGAGGGTGTAGATGACCCCGCAATCTTTAAGGCAGTGTTCCTTGCGGGTGGGCCTGGCTCTGGCAAATCATTTATCGTAGGTAAGACTGGTCTTCCCGCATTGGGTATGAAAGTTGTAAACTCTGACGATGCATTTGAAACCGCAATGAAAAAGGCGGGTAAGAAAATGACATCAGACGAAATCTTCTCTGACGAAGGTCAAGCAATTCGTGACCGTTCCAAAAGATTAACAGCAAAAAAACAAGCGATGTATATCACAGGTCGTTTAGGTTTGGTTATTGATGGAACTGGTAAAGACCCTGATAAGATTAAGAAACAAGCAAAAACATTACAAGACCTCGGATATGATACCATGATGATTCTTGTGAATACCACTCTCGAAGTTGCGATTGATAGAGATAAAGATAGAGATAGAACTCTAGGTGACAAAGAGGTTACAAAATATTGGACAACAGTTCAAAAGAATATTGGAGCCTTACAACAGATATTTGGTAAGAAGAAGTTTATTATAGTTGACAACACTGATATAAAAAATACCGAAAAAGAAACTACTCGTGCATATCGAGATGTGAAAAAGTTTCTCGATAAAGAACCTGAAAATGCACTTGCGAAGAAGTGGATTAAACAGGAACGCGAGAAGAAGAAACGTTAGTTTCTAACTCTTTAACTTTCTCTTCAAGTTGTCGAACACGTTCCTCAAGAGTAGGATTTCTCCTCACACTCTCCTTATATTTACGATACATGTATCGGTCATATGATTCACGCTGCGTCATAGTCAACCCTTCCTAGTCGATGAAGGAGACTCGAAATCTTACGAGCCTCCTCATCATTTAGACTGTTACCGTAATTATGCATATACACTTGTAATGCTTTACGAATGACTGCATAGTCATCTGGAGCAAAGACCGCACGGGGACGATACTTTTCGGTCATTAGTTAGCACGTTCCCAATATTGGATACCTTCTGCAACCATAAGAAATACGCCCGCGACCAGTCCAACAATACTGAAATCTATAAGACTGAGAGCGGTTAACGCTCCGCCAAGACCAATACCAACGATGTTCGATGTAGTCGTGCTGAAGAAATTCAACACTTGTTCTTTTGCATATAATACTTTATCCATAATATTACTCCTCTATATAAATGATTTCTGAATTCTGAACGACAACCAGTTTGTCGCCCTCTGTAAAACTATTTAGGTTTTTGTGATTTGTCAAATCACGTTCAGTCAACTTACCGAAGTTAAAACTTGGGTCAAGTTTGAAGAGACGATATGTGTTATCGTCTTCAGGAAGTTCAGGATACAAATCCTGAAGAATTTGAGATACAGTCACAGTCATTTTTTGCTCCATGTTGGTGAACGCACAGGGACTTGAACCCCGAACCTACAGCTTAGAAGGCTGTTGCTCTATCCAGTTGAGCTATGCGTCCTTGATTGTGATTTACATCATATCACAGTTACGGTCTAAAGTCAAGACTTTTTTTTGGTAACAACGTGTATTTTTACATTATCAGAGACAGGTATTTTAATGTTGTTATGAGAATGATAAAGGTTGAACTCTACATCAGGAAACTCTTTGAACATTTCTGTCCAGATGGGTCTCCAGTTATCTGCCAACCTTACTGTGTTTTGAGTGCTTCGGTCACTTTCCAGAATGAGGTCAGTAAAACTCTCTAGGTTCATATCAAAGATACTGTCAAACCCATAGATGTGAACTTCAGTCGCTTTCATCTTGTTACATGCATAATGCACCGCAAAGTGGCCGCAGTTAAAATTGGTTGCCGCTTGTCCAAGACTTTGGCCTGGTCGTGCAGCATATTCTGGAATGTGTTGATAGAAACCTTTGATGAGATGAGAATACTTTAGGTAGAATGACCCAGATGCTTCCATCCAGACACGAGGACGAGTTCCAAGAATCCAGTCATACATATCTAGTTGAATCTTACCCTCTTGAAGTGCCTTCATCATTTTGAAGTCAACCATACAGGTTGCCCAAACTTCCTTGCGAGGGATTTCAAATGGAGGCATATTACATATCAGTAACTTGCCTGGCGAACCACGTTCAAATAATCCCGCATGGTCACCATTACCTAAAACATTAACTCTCATTCGTAGTCTCCATATCCAAACATCTCAATCTCATCATTATACTTCTCTGCAATCCATTTCTTCATGTGAGGTCTAATCAAATCGTTACTGTTTCTTATTCCCATCAGGTGCTTAAAACTTTTATTTCGATGAATACCCAAGTCAAGTTCGAACCCCAGATAATCATTTAGAATATGTATATCGTTTGTTAAGTTCTCAAACTTCATAATCGTGTCTGTCTCTTTGACCCATGTCGATAGAGGATGAACAAATATGTGAGGCCATTGTTTATCGTGTTCGTCCTTCAACCAGTATTCAAAGTTGAAGTCATTCAGATAGTCTCCGTCCCTCTCCCACTCAGGCCCATCCTTCATCACTCGATATAAAAATGCACCCATCAATCTATCCCACGGGTTTCGTATCACCGCAAAGATTTTGTAGTCACACCATTTCTCATTACGTTTCTCAAGAAGATGCCTCTCAAGGTGATGAGGATACTGGGCGAGGTCATGGTTCTCCCGATGCGTTATCTTTTCAGAATGGAATGCAGGAGACCCGTCATTCTCACCCTTGAGATTTCGTATTTGTTCTGCGACTGCCTTACCTCTACCGATATGATAGTCGTTGCCAAGAGTTCTTTCTAATTCACCCTTGATAGTTGTTCCCGCAGATTTGGGAACGTGGATGAACCCCATTTCCTTACTCGTTGAGAGAAACATGCTTTCTGTTCTCTAGGTGTTGTTCGGCAATCGCATCTTTAGACTGACCCATGTAACGAACCGCATGGTCACCATTACCTAAAACATTAACTCTCATATCCAAATCTTTCAAAGTCTTCTTTATAGGTCTCTTGTATATACTCTTTTATATCGGGACGGATTATATCATTTCCTTTTGGATATTCATGACCAAAAAGTTCATGAATACCAACATTCTTTTTAAGTAATTTTATTTCAAATCCTAATACTTCTTCCATCTTGATAATATCATTTGACAGATTTTCATATCGAAGAATAATATCACTTTCTCTAATCCATGTTGATAGTGGTAGTTTCATTACATGATTTTTACCTTTGAGCCAAGATTCAAAGTTAAATCCTTGAGGGTAATCACCTTCACCATAACCTCTGTCTCGAATCCAATGAAGAAATCCACTTACAAGTCTATCATAGGGATGCCGACATACAGAAAATACAGGCAATGAAGACATGTATTTAGAAAAGTCTGCATTCATTTGTTCTCTTGGTAAATGACCACCATATACTCTATCATCTTTATATTGTTTTGCAACATCAATAATACTCTCGGCAAAACGATGACGAATAAACTCTGATATAGTTGTCCCTGCTGTTTTAGGAACATGAACAAAAACTAGATGGTCAGGAACTATTATCATAGTTTGACAAGTTCTCTATTCAATACATGTTGTTCTTCAATCAAGTCTTTTGATTGTCCGAAGTAACGAACCGCATGATGTTTTTCACACATATACTCGTTGATTGACTGGTCTGCGAAATCACTAGTTCTCCATAACTCACCTAGAATACGACCAAACTTACCCTTACCGTCTTTATGTGTTTTCAAGACAATACCGTTTGGGTCATCTAATAAACCAGTCAGAAATGCCTTTGCAGCCAGACCATATTTTTTCTCTTCTTTGTCGCGTGTGCGTGACTCAGGTGTATCAATACCATACATCCGAATGCGTTGTTTACGCATCCATACACCAAACCCTAAATCAATATCAACGTCAACCGTATCACCATCGATAATTTTGACGATATTACACCTGTATTCATACATGTTATTTGTGCCTTAAATCACTACCCGTTCCAAAGTGGTCTTTGATAACGTTAATTTTTTCTTCTGCGGTTGCAATACTCTCAACCTGTGTTTCAATTGCTTGCACCACTTCGGGATGTTCTCCGATACCAGTAGAATTTTCCATATAAACTCTGATGTTTGCTCTTGCGATTGCAATCTCACCCTCAAGTTTTGTGACTAATGCTTCAAGTAAATAATTCATTTATCTGTCTCCTAATTGCGTCATTACCCTTTTTGCCCGTGTGATGGACAATCTTTGGATTTTTCACATTGATTCCATCTATATAGTCCAACCTTAAAGTATTATATGTGTGAGGCAATGGATTGATGTATGTGAGTTTTTGAAGAGGGTCACCCTCCATCATCAGATACAATACCTCTTGGTCACCCTGCACAGGATTCCGAAGACATTCATCTGCCCACATCTTCACGATGTTTGGTGTGCCTTCAATGAGAACGACACCAGAATTATACCATTCACCCAGTTCATTTCTACGTCTAGTCCACGGACGGTCTTCAACCATACCAAGACGATGTGGTTGTGATAGGTCAAAAATATGTTCGATGTTACCCTTGATTTCACAATCAGTATCAATCCAACATACCTTCGACACATCATCTAAACGAGATGCATCAAGTAATGCACGAGGTTTTTTGAACCACCCCTTCGCTTCACTCAACACTTCGAAGTGGTCATCAAAGTCATCATAGACTTGTTGCCACATATAATCACTCATACCAAAGTCAGCAATTACGAGTTGCGCCTCTGGATTATGTTCACGGAATTTCTGAATGAACCACGGGAGTTGCCATTCAGTCTTCTCGTCACAACCTGTTACAAATATCTCACGCATCGATTATATTGTATCCTCTCTTCCAGTTGTGTTTTGCAAGACAACCTTCTTCTACTTGAATTGTGGTAAAACTATCTTGCGCTTCTGCACAGAATGGATAGTATTCCTGTAACCACGGGAAGTTATCTAGATTTAGATATATGTCTGTTGGTCGTGCAAGTTGAGGTGCGGCCTCTACAAGTTTTCTCGCGCCTGCGGGCGTGACCATGTATGCATGTGCGCCTGGGAAGTATCGTTTGGTGGTCAACTGGTTAATCCCTATCAATGTTGGTGTATTCCAATTACCATAAGAGGGATGACCAATATTCATTACATAATGAAACGGTTGAGTTGGGAGAGGTGCGGTGATGACCGCATCGTGTTCAAAGATTGCATAGGTCTCTTTACCTGATGCACACTCTTTCCACAATGAATAGTGTGACAGGAATGCAGAGATACAATTCAGACTACGAGAGTATCTCTCATCAAATGCATTCGGTGGAATGCCTTCACGTTCCAAAATCTCTAGGGGTTCATCGTTTGGAGTAATCGCACGGAAAATACCCACATCGACACCGTGTCTCTTACCCGATGCAACACATCGTTCTGCAACTTCAATAGAATTTGGATTTTGAATCAGTGTAATTACTTTTGCTTTCATGATGTTGTGGTTGAGACCAACCCCCTCTGAATAGTTGTGTAGTAAGGATAGACCACTTGCATCCACGGAAAGAACTGTCTGTTCATGATTGCATCATTGGGCCACATTCCTATTTCCTTCACCTTCTTCAATACTTTCTTTGCACCTTTTGGTGTGATTATATATGCAGAGTTTCCAGCGAGTCCGTGAGGATAGTTGTCCTCAAGGTCTGGAACTGGTTGCAACCCCATATGCGAACTGACCTTAGAATGAAACAGACTCGCCTTTCGAGTTGCACCACGAGGGTCATTAAGTCCTACTATACCACCTTTGAACCCATCTGTCAAGTCCGAAAATCTAAACTTGCGAGTGAAGAGTGCATCATGTTCGAGAACCATAATCGGTTCATCAAGGTCGATTGACTTCTGCCACAGACGCATGTGACTGACCATACATGCAATACGATTCTGTAGGTTTGCGGTCTGATAGTGTTGAAGGTATAGTCCTGTCGCCATATCCATACCATCTTGACTTGCATTGGTAGGGAATGTCCAGTCAAGTTTCAACCACATATCTTCTTCGAGTGATTCGGGTGTGGTCGCACGGAAGATAATCGGTTCAAGGTCTGAACCTGTATCATCGATAGACTTGACCACGCGATTAGATGCATCACGCGAGTCACGGTCATCAAGAAGAGTAATTATAAATGCTTTCGTCAGCATCTTTCACTATTGCCTCATCTTTTATAGAATATGCTCCACCATGATAACACATATGATAATGACCCTGAGACTCAGATAGGACTTGATACCATCCCTCTTCTGCCCCTTTTAATTTCTTCTTGTTATATAGATGATTCACATAATCCCATTCTAAAACTTTCTTCGGATGAATTATTAGTGCATCGTTGATATAAAAACCAACTTCGGCTGCTCTCATCAAATCATGATGGAATTGATTTGCATCACCTTCAGTTCTTGTATTGAAACCAATAGGTATTTCTTCATCATAACATTTGTCAATCCACTCTTGCCAATCTATCTGATTTGATACAATCGTTTCAAATCTTGCTCTAATAATGATATCTGTTTCTATTTGTTCACACATCCATGCGTGTAATAATATTTGTTTATGCCAATGTTCAGAAGCTTTTTTATATTTTCTATATTCTGGTAGAATTTTATGTTCATCTCTTCCAAGAATATCTCTTCGACCTTCAGACTCTCTGTCTGGATATGGTTGTGTATCAAGTAGTGAATGATAAGTATTTTCTGGTTCATCCATACGAAAATCTGGTTCAAACGGCATTTCGATACCAGTGTAGGTTGCAGTATAAAACTCATCATGTGGAATTCTTTCTCTCAAAAAATTCGTATAGTCTTCACCCGTCCACTTACCAGATACACATAATGCGACTCTCATCAATTCTCTCTCAAGTATTGTTCAAGGTCTTCAGGAGTTCCTAGTCCCCACATCTCTTCAACCTCATATGTCTTAATACCTTTTCCTTCGCGTATCGCATTATTATATACAGGACAGACATAAAACTCACCATTTACTCTCTGGTCAAGCGCAATCATGTCTTCACAGAAAGACACATAATCTCTACCACGTTTCCAGTAGTAAAACCCAACAGTCGCATTGTCACTGATTGGGTCTTTCTCCGCAACCTTCACGACATTACCTAGACTATCTGTCTGTGCATATGACCACTTGGGATGTGTTGCTTTGAAAGTAACAATACCACCATCAACATCATGTTCCTTCATTTTATACATGAAGTGTGATGAATCCCATTTTACATATTGGTCAGAGTTTGCAATAAACAGTGGTGAGTCATTGTTGATATATTCTTTTGCGAGTAGAGTTGTGCAAGCAGCACCTTCTGTCATACCTTCAATCTCCACAATCTTGCAGTTTGGTGCAATCATGTTCAACATCGAATCCAGATTGTATTTCTCTCGATGTGATTTTTGGACAATGAAAATATAGTTTGCTTCAATCGCGATATTCTCTACAACTCTTTGAATCATTGGTTTCCCATTGACATCAATCAGTGGTTTAGGAAAAGTATATCCCGCATTTGAAAAACGACTACCCGCGCCTGCCATTGGTATGACTACGTTTAGTTTCTCATCTTTCCATCGAGGAGTTGGAGTTTGACCTTTGATTCTTTCTATCAAACCAAGATTTACATCATCAGGACTGTTCACCCTAATTACATTTGCACTAGACCGATGCGCGGCCAACAGACCTACATGAGAGTCCTCAACAATCAATGTCTCTTCAGGAAGAACACCCACAGTTGACATTGCTTTCCAATATATTTCTGGGTGTGGTTTCGGATTGACTACATCACCAGAACAGAGATAAAAATCACATAGATGAGTAATACCAACTCTGGATAGGCACTTAACCACAGTCTTTTTAATTGCGTTAGAACAGATTCCAATTTCGTATCCTTCTTTCTTTAATTCTAAAAACAAGTCAATGATATCATCGTTACTTTCGATTGAGTCTAGTCTTCGATAAGTATACAGTTGTTTGTTATAAAATATTTTCTTAGATTCAGACTCAGAGAACCCCATGAGACGTAATTTGTTCATGGTGGTCATGCCATCATACAGGGACAAGTGTTGGTCACGAGTAACTGCACGTTCACCCAACGCCTCATTCAATGCATCAAAATGTATATTTTTTGTATTGACCAGAACTCCATCTAGGTCAAACAATATAAGTTTTATCATTTCTTCTTACCGATGAAAACATGGTCTTTCCATCTTGCAGACCGTTCTTCCCACGGCCCAAAATCAATATAATCTAACACAACTTTTAGACCACATTCCTCGGCAATTGCCTTGAAACTGTCATCCATAAATCTCCAACAGTCAATACTATCATGTCGAGGGCCAGTAGATGGTGCAATTAAAATAATATGTGAACCCGTTTTCAAAACTCGTGTCATCTCAGTAACACTTCGAAAGGGATTCTTGACATGTTCAAGGGTTTGACCACTCACAACCAAATCGACAGACTCGTCCTCAAGGGGAATTGTATAAGGGCCAGGCATTGGTAAGTCAACATTCAATCCTGCCACAAGGTCTGCAATTAGATATTTCTCTGCGACATCTTCCCAGATTGGACGGTATGACCTATCCTTATCTGCTTTCAATGCACGACCACCGACATCTAAAATTGTGATGTCTTTTCCGATAACTTCATTTAGGTGTTCTCTACACCTTTTCATATTTGCGATTGATGAGGGATGCATATTATACCTTTATACTAAATTGAACTTGTCCATGTTGTTCTTTCAATAAACCGTTACTCTGACAAAACTCATTCACTGCTTGAGTGACACCAGCCTTACCAAACGCCGTGTCTGGCCATTTATAATCATCTCCAAGAATAAGACCGCCAACTCTGACAACCTTTAATGCATTGTTCAGGTCACGAAGACACCCTTCGTAGGAATGGTCACCGTCAACATAAATCCAATCAAGTTTCTTATTAAAACTATCAAACCACTCATTAGAGTTCATTCGATAAATGGTAACACGAGGGTCTGTTCCTATTGTTGACTTCACTGTTCTATAAACACTATCATAGTATTTTTGAAAATCTTTTTCGGTATTACCCCCACACATCTTGGAATATCTTTCTAGATAGTTTTCATATGTGCCATGTTCTGTAGATTCTTTATATGGTTCAATACTCCATGCATCTACGAGATGAAGTTCTCTCACTCCTCGACCCAAGAATTTCTGTGAGGAGTTTCCAAACCAGACGCCTACTTCTGCGCCTATCGAGTTTGGTTCTATCAACCCCATAATATTTACGGAGTCTTTGTTTATCGGGCTTCCCATCATCTCCAATAGTTCCTTTGTGCAGCACTATCAAAGTCGAACCCCCAATAGTCAATATCTTTTTTATACCAATCAGCGACAATCTGAATTGTTTTATCGTTATAGTAGTCAGTATATGTAGACTGGTCATATCCCGTTACATTGCGGGGTTCGGGATTAAATAGAACTCCAAGATATGATTTTACGTCATCATCGTAGTGTTCAAACCTGAGAATATCACATCGAACTCTACCCTTCTCATCAGTCACATAATCTAATGCGGGATACCACCCACGGATTGCACGATGCCAGAAGAACTTTCTACCACCCCATTCGTGTCGAGTTTCAAGGAATGCTTCAAACGAGGAACAGTCAATATAATCTGTTCTACCAAAATGGTCAGAACCATCTTCTTTATAGATTACCTTTTTTGCAAATTCAAATCGCGATACAACTCGACTCCACGGGTTACGAACAATTGCAAATGCACGATGATTTTCTCGAACCTGTTGATTCCAGTCTCTCCACCTTGCATGTTCAAAACCGTGATGTTCGCGGTTTTCTTGCATAACGCGAAAAAGGTCTTCTGTATACTGACGATTAATATGATTTTCTGGTGTTGCGAGTAATACTTTTGGTCGCAGTTCAGGATTTCTCCTGATTGTCATCCCCCCGTTTTTGGGGATATGGACGAAGATTTTCTTTCCCATTTCACATACATCCTATTATTATCAGGCATAAATTCCGTAACTTTGAAACCTGTATTTTGTGTCAACATGATATGATGATTTATATTCCAATTAAAGAAGGGAACTTGGTTGACTAATTCATTCTCATGGTCACGATGGCCTGGATTACATCTCCAATAAATTCGACATTCATCTTTTAGACACCTTCGTGTCAGTGAATTGATTTGTTCTACTACTTCAGACCAGCCGCCAAAATTAATAGAGCCGAGACAAAAAGCAACATCAAATTTAGTTTCTGGTTTATAGTCCTCGATTGCGACTTGTTCGTCACTCCCAATGTCTGTAATGTCGATTCCATGTAATCCTTTAATATGTCTCTTAAACGGATTAACCCCGCAACCGACATCCAAGACGGTTTCTCCTTCTTGTATTTCATCTATCAATCTCCATCCTGTCCAATAATAATCATCCAATCCCGCAGTGCGTGAACTGGGCCAATGGTAAGTAAAGTAGTCTTTTAACCATTCTCTGTCTTTGGCGTCCATATGTAATAATCTCTTTTTCCGTCATTATGTTTTTCAAGACCTTCTTCTTCAACAAATTCTTTGATAAGAAGGTTCTGCATTTGTATCTGTTCTATCATATTGTCATCGTCTCGATACCATTTATAGTCGGGATACTTGATATTCCAACCACCACATTCGTGCCACCAATCAAAACACTCTTGGTTAGTTCTATATACCAGATGAATAGGACAGTTCCATCTCATCAACCAATATAGATGATAAGCAAATGTATGAGACTTGATTATGCGAATACCTTCACCACTAAATGGTTTATCCCAATATTTCTCATCATTTCGAAACTCCATGCCAGGGTCAAAGTATGCACCTCTATGCACTAAGTCTCTACAACCATCACGACCATGCCAATACTCTCGTTCAGGTGACCTATCGGTCTTGTCTATATCGTCACGAATGTATAGGTGGTCTTCTACATAACCACTCCATCGTGAGCCAGGCGCACCAGTAACAAAGATGTAATTACCGTTCATTCTTTGGTCTTATCCCTTGCCATACTTGTTCATCCAACCAGTGAGAGTCAACAGGCTCCACATATTTTGCATTTTGGTCTTTTGCAATATCGTTTATTATTCGTTCATCATTATATGCAATCGGAAAGTCAAGAACCTTTGATAACCACTTCAGATATGCACCACCATACAAATACAATGACTCATGAGAAAGGAACTGTAAGTCAGCATGTAGTTTGTAATAATATCCCAATGCTTTTGGCATTGTAAATTCTTTTCTAACCCTAAACTGTTGTTCCATATTTATATTACGGTCTCGAACCACAATACAGACCTTCACATCATACCCTGCGTCTTGTGCCTCGTTCATAACTTCCTGTATCTTTGGCATCTGTTTCACTCCATCATACACAAAGGGGACGCTGACATTTGCGACCATGTATGGGTCAGTCAACATACTCTTTGTCTTTGACGGGTCAACCCAACACTCTGCAAAGGGTTCTTCGTCACTGGGTATCCAATACTTGTCACCAAAGTCCCATCCCTGCACTTCAGAATGATAACCAAACACCTTACTGAATAGATGGTTGCCAGACCCCTGTGGGCCTGTTATGATGATTAGTTTTTTAGACTCGTTGTTGTCCGACATAGGTTCTCACTTTCAATGGGTTGACTTCATCTGTTGGCCCTGTTGCGGAGTCAGGACTGAATACAAATAGTGTAACATCCTCACCCTTATTACACATAAAATTGTGCAAAACATTTCTTTCCATAACCCAACAATCCCCTGCCTTGATAGGAAACATCACATCATTATCAAGTTCAATCTCACCCTTACCAGACAGAACTAATCCGATGCGTTGACTTGGGTGGGTGTGTAGGGTTTGTTTCATCCCTGCGGGGAAGTGGACATAGTTGATGACGGGGAGTCCAAGACGGCCAGGATTGACTGCGGTGGTGTTCGTGCCACCATCCATGTAAGACAGGTTGCCTTTTGGATTATCATGTGGTATAAACATGCGGTCATCGTTGAGGTGTAGACCATAGAACTTGATATGAGCAAATACAGATGTATCATTGTGTGTCTCAACCGTGAACTCATTGTCCGTCTGTCCCGCGAAACTATTTGTCTCAACCGACCAACCATTCTTCATATGGACACTACAATCTTTACCCATAATGTAACTCGTTCCCAGAGACTCGTGGTTATTGATATAAGTTGTATTGACACCCCTTATAACTTGGATATCATAATTCCAAATATCGGTAACCTGATAGGTCTCTGCATTATCAATCTGTTTCATCATAATCCTGTCACCATCCGTATCTCATCAGGTATGAAAGGTCTGGTCATTCTTTCAGGATGCCAGACAATTGCACATATGTTGTCCTTTATCCAAGACTCAATGTTACCATTCTCATCAATATATAAGTATACACCATTTGGGGGCTGTTTGTCAATAGAAATATTATGAAAACTGTTCACACGGGTGTAAATAGGTGCATCTCCATACACAAGGTGTTCAGTATCGTAGTGACCTTCGATTTCCTTTGTGCTACCGCCAAGCATCTCTGTCAGGAGAAATGCACCATGACAGATACCAAGAATGGGTTTCTCCAGTCTTGACATTTCAGTTATAAGAGATACTTCTGTGAGAATACGAGTCTGTTCATTGTCTCCACCTGTCACGATGAGAAGGTCAAGAGACTCCGCAAGGGATTCATAATCTAAGTCTTCACGATTTGGAATGGGGATGAGTTCATGACCCTTCAACAACTGATACCAGTTGCGGTCTAAAGAGTCATAAACTTGTCCGTTGTGCGTGAGGACTCTTTGTGTGAGCCCTACTTTCATTTACCAACCGTAGGCTGCGTTCACCAGTTCGCGTGAACCTTTTGCTTCGACTGTGTTTGCACAAGAGATTTCAAACAGGTCTTTACGCATTGCTTCGATGATACGAAGAACACGACTCTGTGTTTTCTCATCGGTTGCAACTTTGCGTAACTTGTATGCACCGATACCACTGTGGAAACCTTCGTCCTTTGCAATCTCGCGATAACGACCAGAGATGAAACTATCTTCGATAGTATCTGCCATCTGATTCCATACTGCTTCTGCACGACCTTCCGCAACCAACTGATATGCGGCGAGGACTGCTTCGTCATTCTCTGCGTCATACTTTTCTAACAGAGATGCACCTTTGGCAGTATCCATTTCGCGTTCTTTTGCAATCGCGCTGGCAGCATCTACTTCTTCACCAGTGATATGTTCAATAACTTCCTTGACCATACGGTAGTGTTTTGCTTCGTCTGCTGCTTGTTTTGAAAGTAATTCTAATTCTCTTGGGTCTGCATCATCTTCTGCACTTGCGATTTGTGCGGAGATTTCAGACATGTTCATACGTTCATTGACCATGCGGCCGATGAAGTGGTCAACCATTTCCTCTTTAGGAAGGTCACCTTCGAAGTATGCCTTGACGTTCATCTTAGATGCTTCGAATAATGCTTGATTTTCGTTGCGAATTTTCTTCACAAACTCGTTTGGATTTAACATGTTAGTTCCTTATTCACTCTATTAACAATAACATTATTTATACAATTTGTTCCATTAACTCATCAACATTCTCACCCTTGTTTGGGAGTTTATCCTTGAGAAAGAAATGAATGAAGTGACAGTCCTTCAAATTATCGACTGCACTATACAGACCATTCCATTTACCGTCCATATGTTTGGTTGGAATTTTGTATCTCTTGAGGAAGTAGTTCAGTAGTGTCTGGTCGGTAGACCACTTCCATGCACCTACACCATCAACAAAGTCCTTAAACTCCATACGCATTAGGAAGTCGTGTGGGGTTTGACCCTTGAGATAGGGTTTGAAGAGTTTACTGTTTAACAGAATGAGACCCATGTTGAAGAACTCAAACCCCAGATTATTTGGTTTGAAATCAAGAGTATTCCGATGAAGCGGATTGTATTGCATACGCGAGTAGTTGATAATCTTGTTTTTATACCAATCCTGAATACTCATCTCGCGTTCACATACCGCACCAAACGCATGTTCTGTTCCAAAGTCTTCAAAGATATTTGGTGCGTCTGGTCGGATATAGATGTCTGCATCTACGATTGCAATCTGGTCATAGTCATCCAGATATTCAAACGCATTCTCCTTCTCATAGATAGGCAGATATCCCCCATACTTCATATAGGATTCTTCACTTCGTCCACTGGTAAAGATGTCGGGTTTGATACGCAGTTTGGGTTGGGTCAATACGACATGTTTAATATCATACTTCTCACAGTATTGTGCAACACTCTCAATGCAGTGTTCATATAGTTTGGACGGTTTACCTACCGCCACTTGGAAAATCATTCTAGTGGGCAACTGTGCCTCCTATCTTTGCATCATATACGGGTCTGCAATATTTTGTTATAAGATTCAAATCTTTATTCAGTTTATCAAACATGATATCATCTATGTATCTAGTGTGAACTTCAGTCACACATTCCAAGAGCAACTCTTCTGCAATTTGTGGTTCGATATAGTATGCAGATGTGATAGGACAGAGCTTTAAGTGCCACCAGTATGGATGACCTCTGAACCTATCACAATAGTTGTAAAACTCATCATCGTTTTGAAAGTTACAGATTGAAAAATATGGCGCGATGACAGGCATATCTGATGTCAGACATTCAGTGTCATGTTCTGTGATTATCATGGGACGGTCTTCTTCAACACACTTCTCCCAGAGGAGATAGTGACTATACCAACAACCCATCTCTGATGGACTGAAGTCGCGGTGACCGTGATACTTGTCAATCTTGATATCATCATACAGATGTAGGGTATCAGGTGTTACCGCATCGAATAGATTTACATCAAATCCGTGTTTTTTCCATGAAGGTAATACCTGATTTACATAGTATTGTGATACCTCATCGTGAGGCATCTGTATCATCCAAACGTTATCGGAAATCATTGAGGTCAAACTCCGTGCCATACATGTGGTGGAGGTCGCGATTGTGATTTGTATAAATTAGAACTTCGGGGTCATCGAGAAGAAAGTCGCACCCACGGCAGTAATCAGGATAATTTCCAGTAGTATGGTCATCACGGAGTTGACTATACGCATCACCGAACCAGATTTCTTCAATTGTGTTTTCAGATGTGTGACCGAGAACTGCTTCCTCGTCTCTACCCAAGACTTGGCAACAAGGAGCGACAGCACCTCTTTTACCATCAAGACCACCAACACGAATAACAACGTCAGGACTAAAAGGTCTCCCACAGGTCTTTACCTCACCTTCGCGTTTATAAGACGGGTCATACACACCACTCCAGTTATGTAGTTTCCAAATCTCTGTTCTGACGCCTAGGTCTTCGACCAATGCTTTGTATTCGTCTAGTTCATTCTGTAGATTGTCATTGTCAGTAATCAGATGATATGTCGCAACTACACATTTTGATTCGGTCTCTTCTACATACGCCTTCATTTCGCGGATGTTCTGAATAATTTTTTCGTATGTCCCACCGACTTTATTATACATCCACTCATCGTATTTATCACGGTTTGACCCAATGAATGAGAACCGATAGAAGTCAAGACCCGCATCAACACAGTCCTTCATGTATTGACCATGCATCTTGAACCCATTAGAGAAGATAACAGCCTGTGCATTATATTTCTTGACAATCCTGATATAATCGGGTAGGTTATTGACTGCGGTTGCCTCACCACTACCATCAAGGTTTACGACCCGTAGACCATGTTGAGCACAATCTGCTACGTTCTGTTCAAACTCTTCAAGAGTCATCTTACCCTTGAATCGTTTATCCCGACCACCTGTTCGCATGTCTTGAGGACACATACTACACGAGTAGTTACATCCACCATAGACTTCGATTACTGCTCTATCAATATTCATGATATTTTCTTAACTCGTTCAAATAAACTTTTGCTTTTATTTTCATTTTAGTAAGATTAGGTTCAAACTTTTTATTACCATCACCAAAAAATTTCTTAACATCCTTGCGACCAACAGCGGTTGCACCAATGGGATTGTCCTTATATTTAGATAAATCTAAAATAGGTCTTCTTATTGCCTGTGGTGTGTTGTATTCGGTGATGCCTTCCCAAGATGGTATGAACATAGGTTTACCAAAATTCCTTGCAATCAAATGCCACATACCGTCATAACATACAATAAAATCTGCCTCTGATATTTGTTTGAATGCATCCTTTATAGGAGTTCGATAAGTTAATTCTATGAGTATCCAACCCTCCCAAGAAAGTAGCTTAATTATATCATACCAATCATCACTTGTCAAGAAGTTTTTCCAAGTTCTTGGTGCTTGACTATTGTATGTGGGTGTCCAGATAACTATCTTTTTTCTTTTGGGAACAAATGACTCTGGTTTGAATATCCAGTCATTTCTTGGAGATGTGACAGACTTGTCATCAAAATAACATCGGGTTTTATTGTTTGATGCATCAAGGTTATTATACGGAAAAAGTTCAGAGTTGAAAACATGTGTGACTGTCACATCATCTTGTCGATGATATTGTGTGTGTAACCAATCCATTCTTTGAATGATTGTTTCGGGGTCTTTGGGATGATGAAGGTAGTCTTCACCATGTCGCCAGTGCATTTCAAGATTTACTGTTGTCTTATTTTTGAAACAATAATTATGAGAGGCGTTGAGTGCTTGCATGAAGTCACCAACACCCCAAGTTCCACGCCACTTTATCTTCATTACTTTTTGTTCAGTGCAGATGCCCCGAAGAATGCTGCAACGATTGCTGCAACTGATACGAAGTAGACCGAAGCAATCTCGCCGATGATAACGGCTGCCTTGTCTAAACCAAATAGACTGGTCATGAAGATACCAGCAGGATATAACAACATACCCAAGAGGGCAAACCATGCCATCTTGCGTTGTGCATCTGCCTTCTCATCTTCATTCTCAAATCTACGCATCTCTTCAGCTCGTGCGAGTTCTTCATCTGTCACTGTTCCATCCCCATCTAAATCATACTTATCATAAATTGATTGTTCTTGTAATTGTTTTTGTTTTCTTGCCATTAGAATACTCTTACTTTATATTTATTTTCCCATTCTATAGCGTCTTCAATAGTATTTACCATAGGTTTATTTCTTATGTTCAAAGAAGTATTTAGTAACATTGGAACTTGTGTAAGTTCATAATATTCCTCTAATATCTGTCTAAGAACAGATTTACAGTCGGGTTTTACTACTTGCACCCGTGCAGTCCCGTCAACATGTGTCACCGATTTGTAATCATGTTTTGCCTTTGCGGTAAACTGCATGTATTCGTTCATCGGGCCATCGAAGTATTCATCCGCATACTCTGAAAGAATTGCGGGGCCAAAAGGTCTGAACTTGTGTCTCCGTTTTATTTCATTAACGGTATCCTTGACATCATAACGAACATCTGCAATCAGAGACCGATTACCCAATGCACGAGGGCCATACTCTGCTCGACCATTCGCAATACCACAGACTCGATTTTCAACGAGATACTTTGCAACTTCTTTTGCATTGATATCACGGTCAATATCATGACCCAAATATGGAGACCAGTCTAGATGTGTTCCCCCCGTGTTTTTATGCCATGTGTATGATGCACACCCTAGAGCATTACCCGAATCATTAGGTGCGATTGCAATATGCATGTCATCAAAGAGTTCTCGTATCATAGAATTAGCAAGAACATTTTGGGCACAACCACCACCATAGACCAGTTTAGACCCATACTTTCTTGCTTCCTTCATAATTTTAAGAACTTCGACCTCAAAGAATTTTTGAACAGTTGCAGCGGCATCCTCCATCGATATCCCCTTGCACCTATTTTTTATTCTTGTTTCATATACAACAAATTTAGCACTTAGGGAACTTTCTGCGATTGAAGTTTGTTCAAAATCTACAATCATTTTCTCGTATAATCCCTGTTCACTTTCAAACCAATAATAACACTTATGTAATATTTCGTAAAGTTTTTTATCAACCTCACCATAGGAAGAAAGTCCCATGACGATATATTCATCTCTAAGAGATTTCAAACCTATCGCTGTAGTCACAGTCCCGTATAACATTCCAAGAGATTGTGGCCACATAACTTTTTTTATGGGTTTTAGATTGTGGTCATGAATCGCAACCGATTCAAGTTCACCCGAACCATCTACTGAAACACAAACCGTGTCCTCTTTTGATTGCCATGGTCGAGTGAAAAATGCCAGAGCACAATGACTTTCATGATGTAGATTAAAATCATCATACAGGTATGAATTACTAATTGGCGCTATTTGTTCTTCTTCTTCGTTTCTAAATCCGATAGCCGCAGCAGAACCAAATGTGCGATAACCGCCCATCATTTTTTTACGCAAATTTATATCTTCATAAAAAGTAACGTGGTCATCATCATTGACAAGATTCCACATCTCAGGGAATATCAATGCATCGTTTTTTGTTTTACTATAACGTTCTGATTGTGACGCATATGCGACTGTGCCATCGGGATTGACGATAGCTAATCCCGCATCATGAAAATATTCCGAATAACCAACATATCTCATGTGAGTATATATCAGGTTAAATATTCATAGATATCTTTCCAGTTTTTCATCAGGGGAAACTCTGTGTTATTCATGTTGAAACTGTGTTCCATGAGAACAGAGTCGAGACCAAAGTTTGCACCACACTGGGCATTCTCAACCTTGTCTTCAACCCAGACATAATCCTTACCTTCATATTGACTTAACTCTTGGTCTTTGTCAGCACCAGTGTCAAGGTAGATAAACTTCTCAAACACAGTTTCACCAAACAACTTCTGAAGGTTCTGTGTCCGAAGTTTCTGTGCGTTAGGGTCTTTACTCAAACTTGTGATTGCGTGAAAGACATACCCATGTTCTTCATGGAGTTTCTTAATATAGTGCATCGCATCACGGAGAGGTGGTAGAAAACCAATCGCAGCACTTTCGTTGAACAACCGAACCATTTCTTTTGATTCAGAAGGTTCAAGTCCATAGACCTTACCTACATCATAGGAATCAGGGTCTTTTACGACATAACCTTTTTCTTGCATCCAGATATCAAAGGCATATCCCCAGTTGAGGACAACACCATCAATGTCGGTAAGAACTACTTTGTGATATTTTTTCATAAACATTCCTTTCTTATATTATTAATATACAAGAAAGGGCATAGTTTGTCAAGCTTTTTATGCTTTTACATACTTGAATTTTTTTAAGTATTTGAATTTATTATTTGTATAATCATCAAGCATGGTGACTTTGTTACCACCGCCCGTGTAGTGCAGAAAGTTCATATCATACCCACGGTCATCTTCCCAATGGGTAGGCGTATCATTCCAAGTCTGGTCAATACCCTTGATGTCAAATCCGTGTTTGGTCAATTGACCAGAGATAAAGAACTGGTCATTGTTTACCCAAAACGCATCCTTACCCTCTCCTGCCATCATGTATTCATACCAGTCATCAAAACACTCTCGTGCTTTGAGTCGTGCATCTCTTGACCAAACCATGACACCAGTATTGAAACAGGTTATACTTGATGGTTCTTTACCCCATCGGTTCTCAACAATAGGGACACCCGTTCTATTAAATCTTGTTGCGACTTCTTGATATCTTTCTTGACTATAATCCCAACTATTGTATCCACCCCCTTTATTTGTCCGAATATCAGACTCGAATACACCATAAACATCACAGTCTTCTACATCGAAAATGTTCTCTTCGGTATTTGCAATAATATCCGTATCAACAAACAATAACTTATCAAAGTCATCATAGAGAGGGTCATAAACTAATCGCAGAACTTCAAACAAAGGAACGGTAGGCCCAGACTTACCTTTAGTAAATACCTTATTATTTGTATAATGGTGTAGTGCGCCTATCTTATTTGCATAGGTGCGAAATGATTCCGCAGAAAGGTCTGCGGTTTTTTGATATAGTTCTGCACGAGTGCCTTGAGGATACTGAGGAACTTTACCTCGTTTGTTAGTATCTTCATCAATTATCATATATTGATAGATGATATTTTTCATTCAATTAGTCCAGTCTTATAGACTGTCTTACCATCTTCTCTCATTGCGGTCAATACTGATTTACGATTACCTTCCACCTTATACGACACATGAACCCAACCAGAGTCAGGAATGCCAGGCGTATAGAACTCAAGGATGAGTTGGTCAAAGTCCAGATTGTCTTCAATCCACTTTGCGACTTCGTAGTTAGATGTGCCTGGACATTCGATGTCCACTGCCTCACCCTTACAATGTTGGGACTTCGATGAACCACCAACCGCTTCATTCAATGCAGGCCCACGATATCCAGAGTTGATTACGGTGACACCGAAGTTGTCTCGAACAGGTTGAACGACCATCAGGAACAACGCCTGTGCCGCAACCAAGTGTTCTTCATTCGGTGTGTTGTCGATACCTTGTCGCAGAGCAGTCTGGGACTTGGTAAATTCACTCAAGGTGAAGTTTGGTGATAGTCTCAATTTAGTTTTCCTCTTTCGACCATTTCTTTGGTCATGATATAATCTCTTACAAAGTCTGACCTTACAATATCTGCCCATCCGAATTCTACGGTTGTAAAGTTGTTCATGACTTCCATGATGTTCATGAAGTCCAGAATACCGTTCTTGTCAGTCTCTTTATTTAGGTCTGATTGATAGTAGTCTCCACTGAAGATGATGCGTGTATTGCGTCCCACACGAGTGATAATACTATCCAGTTCGTGGTATGTAAGGTTTTGCATCTCATCAACCAGAATGATTGCATCATCGATTGTCTGTCCCCGAATGAATGAAGTGGACATAAACGAGATTGCACCCTGTGTCTCAAGCATGTCATATGCGAGTTTCTCATTGAATAGTTCGGTTGCGATTGACCGATAAGGTGCGGTATATGCATCAACCTTCTCCTCGATTGAGCCAGGGAGATACCCCATCTCCCGTGTCGGAACAACGCTCCTTACGATAACAAGTTTATCTTGTTCATACGACTTATCCAGAATATCCGCGAGTGCGAGATACATTCCAATAAAGGTCTTGCCCGTTCCTGCCGAACCACAGAGAACCAGATGGTCTCCGTCATCCCACGAATCGTATGCTATTCTTTGATTTTGTGTGATTGCTTCGTAGGTTAACAGGTGGTCTATCTTGAGACGTTTCATAGTCATGTCTTGATAGTATTCCCTTTACCCGAACCCTTTTTGATATTCTTCATCAGGTCTTTCCAGTCACCCGATGTCTGATTAATCACATTGCCCGTGTGAGTGACAATGTTAGGAGCTGTGACCACCTTGCTCCAATCTGGATTTTCTTTCAGATATTTTTCAAGGTCAGAATAAGAACAGAAGATGTCTTTCTCTTCTTCTGTCTTTTTGTGCATTACTGTATATGTCGGCATGTTATCTCCAAGTAACGTTGAGGGTGACCAGCACCCCCAACGAGATACTTGACCACCTACCTTTATGCTAGAATTGAACTTTCGTATTCGGCAATAGTCTGATTGAGAAAACTTTGTTTCTTCGATAACCTGTGAGCAAGGTTGTCTCTTCCCTTTTTCTTGAGACGGTGGATATAGTTATCGAGTTCTCTACTGTCGTTTTTCAATCTCTCTATTTGCGTTCTTGGCATAATTGCTCCTTGTTGTTAGAGTTGAAAGAAAACATAACGAAAAGTTAAGATATCAGATTCGGGAATGCCTCCTCTGCAATCTTTTTAGTCAAACCTTTTACTGGTGACTTCTTGTTCACCATGTCCAGAACGATGAGTGCATCTTCTGGATGAATTGCTTCTAACATTTGAATGAATTGTTTTTCGATTTGGAACTGTTTCAATTGTGCAGAACGAGCACCCTTCACATAGTCGCCAAACTCACGGTGTTTCTTTCTCAAAGTTGAGGGAACACTCTCTGGTCGATTAGGGGTGTATGGGGGTTTGCCTGCGGGCAGGACGAATTCTAGTCGGTCATCAAACGCACCGCGAATGACATCCTTGACTGCGGGGATATTGCCTTTTTCTTTTAGAAAAGCAATCTTATCTTTTCGAGTTTTCAATTGCGAAAACTGGTGAAAAATTTCAAAAACTTCAAGTTCCATTATTTCTCCGTATATATTATATAGTGTTTTAAGGTTCTCTACAGACCGTAATATTCATCAAATTCTTCTAACATTGTCTGATATTCACCTACAAGATATGTATAAGTTGCCACAGATTCTTTGTTTCCACAACTCTGTGCCTTCTCTAGGTCATTCTCAGCCAACTCTAGAAAACCTTTGATTGCATACCTCTTCTGCAAGATTTCTGGGTCAAGATTTAGTTTCATAACAATATTCCTTCCATCATATGTATACTAACATATTATCCAACTTTTGTCAAGCACAAAATAAAAGGGGCAGTCTGACGCCGCCCCCTCTACCCTACTCCCTACTCCGCAGAGATAGGTTTCGCACTTATAACGGGGATATACCCCGTATCTCTATTTATGCGGCGATAGGCGCCGCGCCGGAAATGTAAACGTAACCTTTGTCAAACTTACCTACATTGACGTTTACATAGTATGCGATGTCAAAGTAGTCAGTCATGATATCGGTCTTGTCATACCACTCACCACGACTCGTTACACCTTTCATGGCGGCAACCAACTCATTCAAAAAGTCAGCAGTCTCTCCAGTGTAAAACTTATCAATGTGGTATGTATTGACTTGACTGTGCATATTGCCATCAGTCGCAAGGTAGTAAATATCATTACCCCGATAATCAACACCTTTAAAACTCAAAGGCCCTTGTTGTAGGGTCACAACCAAAGAACTATGATTGTTGATACTGATAGAACCTTTCATACCATACTTCTTGAGAACCGCCTTGATGCCAGGCGCCAACTCTTTTTTCATCTCTTGCGTTATAAATGCCATAGTCTGTCTCCTTTTCTCAACTATAATATTATATTATCAAAACAAGCAAAGAATGTCAAGCGTTTTTTTCAAAAATAATATTTTTTTCTGCCTCCCAATAATCGTGGAATTCTCCTCTTTCTTCGGTAATTATAATCCTGATAGTCTCAAGAAAGTCATCATCTCCCATTATTTCAAACAAATTACTCATACTATCAGGCCCATCCGTATACATCGCATTGACACCGTATCGTTTCATTTTGCGTGTTGTTCTACGAAGAAACACTTTCACTCTCTCACCATATAATTTAGGAGACGGAGTGAACAGATACACCAATCTTTTTGAGTTCATCAATGCGGGTAGGATACCTTTTTGTAGAATGTCACGGTGGTGAAGTGATGTGCTGAATCCAAACACCTCATCCTTCGGAAAGTCTCTCAATCCAGATAGAAGTTCTTGATGGGTAACATCTTTGAATTTAGGTTCGTCCGAATCCAGATTATAGTTCACCACGATTGCAACATCTTCTTTACTGACCCACCACGGTTGGATATCATCTGTCGGCATACCCTTGACACCCTCATACGAATGTCTAAATCCAGTCTCCCTGAGAGCATCCATTGCCTTTGCCCAGTAAGGAAACAACTCATAGTTTAGGTCTTCATCAAATATCGTATGTTGAATGAAATGACGATTGGTATTAAATTTAGATGTCCAGTTGGTGATATTGTCAATGACCCTATCACTTCTCTTTACAAAATCTTTCGCGCCGCCATGTATGTGTTCGTCATTTGTGATATCCCAAAGAAAGTCATCCCATATGAATAGTGGTAGTCCCAGTTCAAGACATGCGATATAGGATGCAATATATGATACACCATCAGGCGGAAGGTTGAGACATACGACATCACCCTTCTCCATACCCTTTGACAGAAAGAAACGTTTGTGTTGGTTGATAGAAAGACATAGATTCTCATAATCGACATCATCGATTAGGAGGTCTTTCCGAATAATCTCACGACTTATTGCGTTCATTTAGATATCCACGAAGTTGTTCGAAGTTTATCTTCGTATCTTGAAAGAAGGGTTCTAGGTCAACATCATCTGGAACTTCGGGTAGTTCTCTTGGTTCGATAAAGAAATGACCGTCAATCAGATATAACGTGTCCTCGATATATCGTGGTTCGTCCCAGAGTTCACACCAAATCTCTTTACCATCGAACTGATAGAAGTCATCTGCCAACACACCCAGACCATTTTCTTTGACCACACTATCCTCGTCAACAAAGTTTATCAGTAAAGGGATTGCAGTATCAATAGACCCATAGTGAGAATGAAACTTCACATTATATTCTCGTGCGAGGTCTACGAAAGTCTCATTAAGGGTGAACCCACACATATTAATGTTTAGGGGTTTCTTGAATGGTTTATCAAATTTATCGAGAAATAGTTTCAACGATTTTTCGTTTGCTATCATAACATGAGTAAACTCGTCATTATGAATCATCTGCCATGAACTCTCATTTGCACCATTCACATCTAGATTTGTATCATGACTTATTGGAAGAGTCAGATGTCTATTTGCAACCATCAGAGATGGAATGAGAGATGTCAACATTGCGGAAGCGTGGTGTAGGTTTCTTGAGTGAACAACCTTTGAGTTCTCATCAAACTTAAATATATCTACATTCCTACGAGAGATTGTCATAACTTCTCGATGAGAGAAGTAAACTGGTCTAGATGGTTTAGTTGTTCCAGAAGTAGAACTCATCAATAGAGGGTCATCAGGAGAAATTTCATAATCAAATAATGTATCTTCAGTTGACATTTCTGGCAGTTTTACCGCATCTATCGATTGTCCCCCATATCGTCTCATCATCTCACCGTGGAGACCACCATACACACCATCACCCTCATGACCAAAATGTAGATAAAAATCAGATGGCCCATGTAACGCAAGTTTGGTGTAAGGAAGAGATTCTTCTGTCGCGGGACTGTCTAACAATATAATCTTGAGACCCATCTCTGCACATGCGATGATTGCAGAGACATGCATAGTATCAACACTTAGGAGTGAAATTGTTACGAGATTGCCTTTTACTACACCACTAAGTTCTAATAGATGTTTCCATCTATTGATTAGTCGAATAAAATATTCGCGTGATTCTCTAGGTTCTGGTTGGTTTTGATGGTCAGACCACCAAATCTCTCTATTGATTATATCACGATTTAAGATGTCTTGAGTGTATTTTACACCCAATGAATTCATTGTAGTAGTCATCATTTAACAATACGTCATTTTCAAATTGCAGTTTTGCTTCATAGTAAGAACATTCACCTTTAGTCTTACAAAGTCGTAGTATCTCTCGATTGAAGGAAACACCCTGTTCTAATAGGTCTAGAACGGCGCCAGAAGACCCGTGGTAACTTTGCCAGTCAGACTGGACTCTTGTCCTCACTTTTCTTTTTCTGGTTTTTGTCTTGGGTAATACTTTGGGTTTCCAGAAAAACTTTTTACCAATATACTTTTTACCGTTTTGTAGATTTGTAATACAGTAGACGAACCCCTGATATTCTTCAAGGAATTCGTCTTCTGGTTCAAATACGTTATTTTCATACATCCACATGAATGTATATATGGTTATGATATTGGCGTTCCACACATGGGACAGAATGAGGGTTCTTCCTCACTATCATAGACTAGGACTTCAGTTCGATGGTCACAAACTTCACACTCAAGTTCATACGATTCGTCCATTATGCTGCAACTTCGTCCCAGCCCCAGTCACCTTCCATACCATTCACGGAATATTCTGTCACACGTTTCTCAAAGAAGTTATCGTGTGATGCACCATTCAGAACCCAGTCCAACCACGGTAGTGGATTGTCCTTGACACCAAACTTTGCTTTCATACCAAGTTGTAACAGACGGCGGTCTGCAATGTGACGGATATACTGTTTGACATCTTCTTCGGTCAAACCTTCCATTTCCATACCATCAAATGCAAGTTTAATGAATCGGTCTTCAAGTTTGACCACATCTCTTGCCATCTGATAGATTTTAGATTTCAGTTCATCATTCACAATGCGCGGATGTTCTTCACAGAACTCACGGAATAGTTTCGCGTTACCCTGAACATGCAGGGTCTCGTCACGAATAGACCACTCAACAATTGTTCCCATACCCTTCATCTTACCGAAGCGTTGGAAGTTCAACAACATTACAAACGATGCGAACACTGACAGACCCTCGTTGAATACAGACTGTGCGAGGGACAATGCGAGACCAGTATGACTGTTGATGTCACCCTGTCTCATGAAGTCAATCTTGTCGGACATCTCTTTGTATTCAAGGAACATATGGAAGTCCTCATCAGGCAAACCGAGCGTGTCATTCAACAACGCATAGGCGCGTTGGTGGACTGCTTCCCGACCCGCAAACGATGACAACATGTTACGGACTTCATTGTTCTTGAATTTAGGTATCA
>Ga0129348_1000020_pt1 | contig 44736 bp, 27 predicted proteins | sample CPBDNA_4_FD_94424 | JGI IMG/M metagenome (GOLD analysis project Ga0129348, IMG submission 94424) | Freshwater to marine salinity gradient microbial communities from Chesapeake Bay, USA - CPBay_Sum_27_0.8_DNA | ecosystem: Environmental > Aquatic > Marine > Coastal | place: USA: Chesapeake Bay...
AGCTCGTTGACTTAATTCGGCGGATTGCTGCCGAAGAGCATGGCGCTGCTGACGGGATTTTGGTGCAGCTGCCGCTTCCGTCGCATGTCGATGAACGGGCAGTCCTCGATGCCGTGCCCCCCGATCGTGATGTCGACGGCTTTCATCCCGAAAACGCGGGCCTGCTCTCGCAAGGGCGGCCCCGGTTTGTGCCATGTACTGCGGCGGGGGTGCAGAGGCTGCTGATTGATGCGGGCATTCAGACAGCTGGCAAGCATGCGGTGATCGTTGGTCGCAGCGACATCGTCGGGAAGCCCCTCTCCCTGTTGTTGGCGGGACGTGGAACGGGTGGAGATGCGACGGTCACGCTCGCCCACTCACGGACTGCGGACCTGGCCAGGGTAACACGGTCTGCCGACATCCTCGTTGCGGCTGTGGGACAGCCGGGGCTGATCACTGCCGAGATGGTGAAGCCTGGGGCTGCTGTGGTAGATGTTGGGATCAATCGCATCACTGATCCTGGCACTGGAAAGGGGCGGCTTGTCGGCGATGTGGACTTTGAGGCCGTCCGGCCTGTTGCGGGCTGGATTTCACCTGTTCCAGGAGGCGTGGGGCCGCTGACAGTCGCCATGCTTCTCGCCAACACTCTCTGGGCGGCGGAGATTCGTCTCGGTCATCGGCGGGGGACTTAAGACAGGACGCCGAAGTGGCCCAGGCAGCTGTGGTCCTGACTCGCTTTGCCTGTCTTACGCGGCTTCTCTGCCCCGTCGTGGCTTGCCTGGGGCATCTAGTCTCAGTGGTTCGCCAGTGTTCGTCAGCGTTCGTGGGCTCCGCAGCAGCCCCGTTTTTTGCAGCCAGTAATCGGGCGTCGCGGCTGGGATAGGGCTTCGTGGCTGCCGATACCCTCAACCAGATCTCGGGCGAGCTCGTCAGTCTGGAGCTGTCGCCGCTTCGACCTTGATTTGGAGATGCGTTTGCCTCTACGGTGCCGCGTCCCCCATTTTCCACATGGACCATTTGAGGCTGATCTGAGGCATGACCGACGCCGCGATGATTCCCCAAACTGCGGGTGCCAAGAAGTCCTCTGGGATTGGTGCTCTGGCACGAGCTCTGCGAGACGCCTCAAAGTACTGGCCAATCCTGATGGGGGCCTTTCTCTGCTCGGCAGGTGTGGCGGCTCTCTGGGGAGCCAACATCGCCGCGCTGTTTCCGATCATTGAGGTCACGCTCAATGGTGAATCGCTTCAGAACTGGAACGAGAAGCGAATTGAACAGGCATTCACGACCATCGAGACCGGTGACGCCCGGATTGCAGAACTGACGCAGCAGCTGGCGGACGGTGGGCTCGACGATGAGGCTCGGGTTGTCGCTCAGGCTGAAGTTGATCGGCTGTCACTGGAACTCCAGGCAGAGCGAGCGACCAAGTTCTCGGCTGAAAAACTGAAGCCCTGGCTCGACAACTGGCTACCGACGGATCCATTTCAGACGGTGCTGCTGGTGGTCTGCTTTGTCGTCTTCAGCACCTTCTTGAAGCATGTGTTCTTGCTCTCGAGTGCCATGCTGGTGGGCTGGGTTGCGATGAGTATCAGTCGCAATATCCGGCTGAAGATTTTTGACAAGGCTCTCGAACTCGATCGTTCACAGTTTATGGCCCGCGGTTCCGCTGGGTTTATGGCTCAGGTGACCCACACCACGGACATGCTCGCTGGTGGTATCACCAGTGTGTATGGAGGTGCGGTTACTGAACCACTGAAGATCCTGGCCTGTCTTGGTGGTGCGTGGCTGATCAGCTGGCAGCTGACGCTCGCCTGTCTCACGCTGGCCCCCCTCGTCGGCTTCTTGATGGTCTGGCTCAATCGCCGTATCCGCGACGTTTCGAAGAATGTGCTCAACCAGGCAATGGGCTTCCATCATGTGCTCTTTGAGTCACTGGGTAATGTGCTCACGGTCCAGGCCTACACGATGGAGAACTTCGAGAAGGAGCGTTTCCGCGACTGCACCAAGCACATGATGCGGATGGGGATGCGTCACAAGTTCTATTTCACACTGGCCAACCCGATTACGGAGATTCTCGGTATCGGCATGGTCGCGACGTCGATCGCGGTCGGGGCGTGGCTGGTGATCAACCAAGAAACCCAGATCTTTGGGTTTACGATGACAGAGCGACCGATGACGGTGCCTGGCATCATGGTCTTCTTCGGCATGCTGATCGGCGCCAGCGATCCGGTCCGGAAGCTCTCCGGCATCTTCACCGGCCTCAACCTCGGTACCGTCGCTGCCGGGGCGCTGTACGAGCTGCTCGACACTCCCTCAAAGCTTGCCGAAGCCGAGAAGCCAAAGGAACTGCCTTCACCGCACCGTGAGATCGCCCTCAAGGGCGTGTCGTTCTCGTATGACGGAATCGACACGGTGTTGCATGACGTCGACCTCGAGATTGCCTTTGGCGAGCGGGTGGCGATTGTGGGTCCGAACGGGGGCGGTAAGAGCACGCTCATCAACCTGATCTGCCGCTTCTACGATCCCACCAAGGGGGATGTGACGCTCGACGGCGTACCGCTGACAGACCTCTCCCTGTATGATCTCCGCCGCCGGATAGCGATGGTGACGCAGCAGACCGAACTCTTCAACGAGACGATCGAATACAACATTCGCTACGGTCGCTGGGATGCCACCCCCGAAGAGATCGAGGAAGCCGCCCGCAAGGCCCACGCCCACGAGTTCATCTCAAACTTCCCGCAGGGCTACAAAACGATGGTGGGCCCAAGCGGCTACCGGCTCTCCGGTGGTCAGCGGCAGCGGATCGCGTTGGCCCGTGCCTTCCTGCGAAATGCGGAGATTCTCGTACTCGATGAGGCGACCAGCCAGATCGATGTCGAGAGCGAACGACTGATTCACGAGGCGCTCGCTGAGTACGTCGAGAATCGTACGGTGATCATGATCACCCACCGTGCGAGCACCCTCGCGCTGGCGGACTCAATCGTGACCGTTGAGCACGGCAAACTCAGCAAGCGTCCAGCAGGACAACTCCAGGCTGCCTGAGGGACGTTCCTCGCTCGCGAACTGGTTCGCAGCGAAAGGGTCTGGCGACGGGACATCTGCTGTCCCGCAGTCGCCGCTGTGACTAGCTAGCTGCCCAGGCGAGCGTCCCAAGCGGTGGTGTCCTTCGGTGTGTACTGGGCGAGGTCGAAACTGTTCCGCACCACTTCGCGGAGCGTTCGCAGGTCGACGGCATTGCCGCTTGCCGTGAGCTGAACGAGCAGATTCCCGATTGCAGTCGCTTCCACAGGGCCCGCCACAACCTCACGTCCACAGGCATCGGCGATCATCTGGCAGAGCAAGGCATTCTGTACGCCTCCGCCCACGACATGGATGGTCGAGAGCTCTCGGCCGAGGAGTTCTTCCAGCTCCCGCACGGTGCGACGGCATGCTGCTGCCACGCTCTCAAGCGCTGTCCGGACGATCGCTGCGGTGGTTTCTGGCACCGGTTCACCCGAGGCGCGAGCGAGAGCCTGCAAGGCCTCTGGCATGTCGGAAGGCGCGACCAGGGATGGATCGTTGGGGTCGACAAGCGTGACCAGCGGCGGTGCTTCAGCGGCAAGCCGGGTGAGCTGGTCCCAGGACCAGTCCTTGCCTGCCCGCTGCCAGCCTGCTCGGCACTGCTGCACGAGCCACAGTCCACAGATGTTCTTGAGCAGCCGTGTTGTGCCTGACACGCCCGCTTCGTTGGTGAAGTTATGGGCGAGGCACTCCGGAGTGACGAGCGGACGGTCGAGTTCAGCACCGACAAGCGCCCACGTGCCCAGGCTGATGTAGCACCAGTCTGGGCGTGCCGCAGGTGGTGAGATGGCAGGCACTGCTGCAACCGCACTCGCGGTGTCGTGGGTGCCAGGCAGCACGACGCGGACGTCAGAGAGGCCGGTCTCCTCGGCCACCTCGTTGCGGAGGGGGCCCAGGTCCGTTCCTGGATCGACGATCGGCCCAAACACGCGTCGAGGGATACCAAGTCGCTCAACGAGTTCAACCGCCCAGTCCCCCGTCTGAGGATCAAAGCACTGTGTCGTCGAGGCGTTGGTACGTTCGTTGGACTGCGTGCCTGTCAGGAGCCAGTGAAACACGTCGGGGATCATCAGCATTCGTTCTGCAGCAGCGAGCACGCTCGATTTGTGCTGTACCAATGCGAAGAACTGGTAGAGCGAGTTGATCTCCATGAACTGAAGACCGGTGGCTGCAAAGATGTCCTCTCGCGGCACAACTGCAGAGGCTTTGGCAAGCATGCCGCGAGTGCGGGCGTCGCGGTAGCAGACAGGATTGGCCAGCAGCGCGTCGTCGTTGCCCAGGAAGCTGAAATCGACGCCCCAGGTGTCGACCCCGATGCTCGAGACGTTCTTTCCGTGTCGTTGGCCCGCGAGGCGGAGCCCGGTGACCACTTCCTGCCAGAGCCTGACGAGGTCCCAGACCAGTTGGCCGCCCATCATCACTGGGGCATTCTCAAAGCGATGGATCTCTTCGAGTTCCAGGAGTCGTCCGTCGAAGGCTCCTGAGACGACTCGGCCGCCGGATGCTCCTAGGTCAACCGCGAGTGCCACGGTGCGTGCCATCTGCTCTCTCCTCCCAAAGGTGTGGCTGCACAGTACCCCCGCGACAGCAGACGTCAACCGGATTGCCGGCAGTTGGCTTCGCAAAAGACAGGCAGGCTGCGAAGACTGTGCTCGTTGGTCCGGAAGTTCTGACGAGGATTCTCGTGAGACCCGATGACAACACGAGGAGGGCTATACTTGAGATTGTTGACCAACTTGGTAAACATTTTGTCATGACAGCGATTGCCGTTCCGGAAGACCTTGCCGAAGAACTCTCTGCCGCCAGTGAGCGGCTAGAGGCTGTCGAGCCCCGTGAGGTGATCCGTTGGGCCGCTGAGCGGTTCGGCGACAAGCTCACGATGGCGACGGCGTTCGGTCCGGAGGGCTGCCTGATCCTGCACTGGATCTCCGAGGTGGCCCCCAACACCTATGTCTTCAATCTGGAAACTGGCTATCAGTTTCAGGAGACGCTGACGCTGCGAGACCGGATCGCGGAGCGGTACGGTCTTGAGGTAGCCTACGAACGGCCTGACACCACCGTTGCCGACTACGAGCGTGAGCACGGCGGACCGCTCTACCGCACTGATCCAGGGCGGTGCTGTGGCGACCGTAAACTGGCTGTCATCCGGCGGGTGCTCGGCCGCTTCGATGCCTGGATGAGCGGTATTCGTCGTGACCAGAGTCCAGATCGGGCCACCTCTCCGATCGTCGCCTGGGACGCTAAGTTTGGCGTGGTGAAGATCTCGCCGCTGGCGACATGGACGAAGGCAAAGGTCTGGGATGCGATCCTGCGGTTCGATGTGCCGTACAACCCGCTCCATGATGCGGGCTACGTGAGTATTGGCTGCGCCCCCTGCACGCGTGCAGTCCTCGCCGGAGAAGATGAGCGGGCTGGAAGGTGGAGTGGTACCGCCAAGACGGAATGTGGCCTGCACTCTCGGGAGGGCTGAGAGATGCGGCTTTCTGCAAAAACCGAGTACGCAAGCCTGGCTCTGTTAGAACTGGCTCGCCGCCAGAATCAGGAGGAGCCGGTACGGATTCGCGAGATTGCCGAGATGCATGCGGTGCCGTCGCGTTTTCTCGTGCAGATTCTCCTGCAGCTCAAGGCGGCTGGGCTGGTGAGCAGCACCCGGGGGGCCTCCGGCGGTTATCGACTTGCCCGTGATGCAACTGCGATCACGCTTGCGGACATTCGTGAAGTCATTGAAGGTGCTGCAGAGCCGGCCACAGCCCTGGGCACCTCACCTTCGCACTCTCGGGCCAGTGCGGTGCTGCTGGATGCCTGGCGGGGGGTGGCACGCCGTGAACGCGATGCCATGGAGAGCCTCGACCTGGCCACGCTCGCGGCACGCGTCGAAGCCAACGCCGAGGCGATGTATTACATCTAGCGGAGGACGTCTTGCCGCGGCCGGCCCGTTTGGAAGATCCACAGGCGTGGCGATGGTGCGGATGGGTCCTAGGCTCCGCCGTCCACCGCGATGATCTGGCCTGTGAGAAATGAGGCACGGCTGCTGGTGAGGTAGTCGATCGCTGACACGATGTCGTCAGGCGTTCCGAGGCGACCGAGCGCGGTCCGTCGGATGATCCGTTGCCGGTTGTCTGCGGAGAGAGACTGCGAGAGATCGGTGTCGAGAAACCCGGGCGCTACAGCATTGACGCGAATACCACGAGGGCCTAGCTCCCGCGCCAGGCTGATGGCGAATCCCTCTAGTCCTGCTTTGGTCGCCGCATAGACCGAAAGCCCTTGCGAGCCAGTCTTTGCCACCACTGATGAAACCACGACGACCGACGGAGCGTTCTCTGCGGGAGCGAGCAGCATCTGGCGGACTGCTTCGCGGACCAGCATGATGCTACCGGCGAGGTTCACCGCGAGCATCTCTTCAATCTGGTCGTCCCGCATCGTCGCCAGCACACCTTCGTGAGCGATCGCTGCATTGGCCACGCAATGGGTGATGCCGCCGAAACGCTCGGTCACCCGAGCGACGAACTGACGTAGCTCGTCATTCTTGCTCGCATCGAGACACCCGGTGTAGAGGCGGTCGGGAAACTGCTCTGCCAGACTCGTGAGGGCGGGCGAACCGCTCCGCGAAAACGTAGCCACCTGATCACCACGTTCCAGTAGCCGCTGCACCGTAGCGAGCCCAAGACCACGAGAACCACCAGAGATCAGAGAGACAGGCATAACGCACAACCAGCGTGAATGACGTGACGGCTTGGCAGGAAGCAGCTCCTACCGCCGCGGCACCTTACCAGCCGGTGTGGTCGCAATCTGCTCGACAAATGTCACGATCCGGGGAACCGCATGACTCTCCAGCTCATGGCGACAATGCGTCAGCATCCCGCTGCGGACGTCATCCGGGGAGAAGCCGGGGGAGACCACCACGTCAACGGCGACCAGCTCGCCAGTGATGGGGCTAGCGACGCTGTGCACCCGAGCCTCGGCAATACCAGGCACTCCTCGCACCACCTCTTCGACCCGTTTCGGATAGACCTTCGCCCCTCCGACCACGATCACATCGCTGCGGCGGCCGACAAACTCGAAGCGATCCCCTCGCTGTTCGACCAGATCGCCAGTGGCCACTTCCGCGGTGTCGCGGGAGAGTTGCACGAGGAGTTCTCCATCACGGCGGGTGAAAAGTCGAGCACCTCCCGGAAGCGGCTTGGTCAGCCAGTGAGCGGGAAACCCAGGAAGCCCATCACGCACTCGAAACACCTCGCCAAGTTCGGTGGTTGCGTAGACGTGCGAGACTCCGGCGTTGGGAAACGTCTCTTTAATCTGATCAAGTAGAGGGCCGTCGACAGCCTCGCCACCGAGGGTGATGCGTTCGAGCTGGCATGTCGCCAGCACCGCGGGGTCTGCTGATGTAAGCAGCCGTCGCATCAGCGTTGGCGTGGCGGGCAGGACGGTGACCTGCCGGTCAACAACAGCCCGTGCGACCACGTCCGGGTCGCGACTCGCTGGCACCACCACGCAGCCGCCTGTAAGCATCGCTTGCACCCACACCTGGATGCCGGCCCAGCGTTTGGCATCATAGACCAGCAGCCAGGTGAGTGAGTGCCACTGGCTGGAGAGCCGGGCGGCAGCAAGCAGCGATTCCCATGAGTGGTCAACAATCTTGGGTGGACCACTGGTTCCACTAGTGGCAACCCAGATCGTGGGGGCAACGGTGGCAAACTCACCACGCGGCATGCTGCCTGCCGCAGTAAATGGTATCGAGAGGGTGTCGTCTACCGACAGCCAGTCGTCCAGTTCGTGGCCAGAGTCTGCAGCGTCGTCAGCCAGGATGGCCAGTGGCACATGCTGCCGTGAGCAGGCGGCGGTGAGCACAATCAACGACTCGACCTGATCCGTCCGAGCGACCACGCCGATCGGACGGGCCTCGTCGAGCTGCTGCTCGAGGTCCACCAGTCGCGCAGCGAGCGTGCCATAGTCAATGGCCGTGGGTTTGTCGGTGCCGGCGTTTCGCACAACGGCGGTTCGCGTGGGAGCGGCTTCGGCGATCGTTGTCAGAGCGGTCGCGAGCCGGTCTTCGACAGGGCTGTCAAAGACCCGCCGCATGGCAGCGTCCGAGAGGGCGGGAGAGGAGGCGGACCCTGCGGCAGCGAGTGTGACGTTCATCGTGACTCTCGAGGTGGGCTGCATCCCGCCGGTGGCGAACCGCGGGTTACGGCTGATGGGGGTCGGGAGGGGCGGCGGCTACTTCGTAGGCCGAGCAGAGGTCGCCGAATGTGCGGAGTGAAGGTCTGCTACCATCCGCAGGGCGAGTGCGGAAGGGGTCGACGCCGAGGCTGCGTTCGAGCAGCACGATCGTCTGCGCGAGGTCGAGCGAGTCGAGCCCAAGATCACCTGAGAGCAACGACTCCGCACCGATCACATCAGCGGATCGACCGGTGTCGCTCAGCACCGAGCGGATAGCGGTGGCAATGGTGTCGTGGAGGTTGGCAGGCATGGCAAAGGCTCTTTTTTGAATAGTAGCTCAAACCTGGAAGCCTGGCACGGCTATGGCTGGCTGCCGAGCATTTCTGCCACCGTTTCACGGCTGACCGGGGAGATCACACCATGTTCGGTGACGATGCCGCGGATCAGCCGTGCGGGGGTCACGTCGAAGGCCGGGTTTGCAGCAGCAGCGGTCTCGGGGGCGGCCTGCACACCGAGTGGCCGCTTTACCTCGTTGGCATCACGCTCCTCAATGGGAATGTCGTCGCCAGACGCCAGCGAGAGATCGAACGTGCTCGACGGGGCTGCCACGAAGAAGGGAATTCCATGGGCCTCGGCCAAGACCGCCAGGCCGTAGGTGCCAATCTTGTTGGCAGCGTCGCCGTTGGCGGTGATCCGGTCGGCTCCGACGATCACGCTCGACACGCGGCCACTCTTCATGATGTGGGCGGCAGCAGAGTCAACGATCACCGTGACAGGAATGCCGCGTTCGGTCAGTTCCCAGGCAGTCAGGCGGCCACCTTGCAGGAGGGGTCTGGTTTCATCAGCGAAGATGTCGAAGCGACGCCCTTGCTCCCAGGCGGTGGTGATCGTAGCAAGCGCCGTGCCGTCGCCGCCGGTCGCCAGAGCTCCTGTGTTGCAGTGGGTGAGGATGCCTCCTTCCGGGAGCACGGCAGCGCCATGACGACCGATCGCCGCACACAGCCGTCGGTCTTCTTCATGGATGGCCCGAGCTTCTTCCAGGAGCACGTGGGCGAGCTGCTCGGCCGCAGTCTCTGCTGGGAGAGACGAGAGCAGACCGAGAGACCGTTCTACGGCCCACCGCAGGTTGACGGCTGTGGGGCGGGCCGTCGCAATCTCCTCCGCTTGAGCAAGGATGTGGCTGCGTGCAGCCGAGGGAGCCATGCCTGCCCGGACAGCCTCACGGGCAGCGACCACAAGCCCGTAGCCTCCGGCAATCCCGATCGCCGGTGCCCCGCGAACGCGGAGCATGCGGATCGCCTCAATCACCGTTGGCACATCCCGGCAGACCACCTGCTCACGGCTGAGTGGGAGCTTAGTCTGATCGAGAATCTCTAGATGACCATCCTCCTCTCCGATCCATCGCACTGCCTGAGGGACACGGTCAACTGCGGTCTTTGGCGATGCGCTGTCTGAGGTCATCGAGAGGGAGTCTCTACGAGGAATGGATTCAGTTCATACGTCATCTCGAAGGCCGAGGCCACAGCGGCATTGACGAGATGTCCGTTGAAGATGTTAACGGCGGAAGCGAGCTCTGCGGATGCCTTCGCGGCGGCCTCGACTCCCTGTTCAGCGACCCGGAGCACATAGGGTAGTGTGGCATTGCACAACGCGTGGGCGCTCGTGCGGCCAACAGCACCAGGCATGTTGGTGACGCAGTAGTGCACCACCTCATCAACCACAAACGTTGGCTCCGCATGCGTGGTCGGACGGCTTGTGGCAATACAGCCACCCTGATCGATAGCCACATCGATGATCACGGCCCCAGGCTTCATCAGAGCAAGATCTGGCTTCTCGACGAGATGTGGTGCTTTCGCGCCAGGAATCAGCACGCTGCCGATCACGAGGTCTGCCCAGCCGAGCCGCTCACGGATCGTGTGACGATCGGAGAACAGACAGTCGATGTTGGGGGCGGTCACGTCGTCGAGATACCGCAGGCGTTCGAGGTTGGTGTCGAGGAGCGCGATGTTGGCACCAAAGCCAGCCGCGACCTTCGCGGCATTCGCTCCGACGGTTCCCGCACCGAGCACGAGCACGTTGGCTGGTGGCACACCAGGCACGCCGCCAAGGAGGATGCCGCGGCCCATCTGTGGCTTCTCGAGGTACTTGGCCCCTTCCTGAATGCTCATCCGCCCAGCCACTTCGCTCATCGGCACCAGCAGCGGAAGCCGACCCCGTGCATCACGAAGTGTCTCGTAGGCGAGAGCGGTTGCCCCGGTGGCGAGAAAGCCTTCGGTGAGATCTCGGCTGGCAGCGAAGTGAAAGTAGGTGAAAACGGTCTGTCCGGCACGGATCAGTGCCAGCTCAGGCGGCTGAGGCTCTTTCACCTTCACGATCAGATCAGCCGCCCCAAACACTTCGCCTGCGGTGCCGATGATCTCGGCACCGCAGGCTCGGTAGTCTTCGTCAGGGAGGCCACTGCCAGCACCGGCTCCCTGCTCGACAAGCACACGATGACCTCGGCGGATGAGTTCATCCACACCCGCAGGGAGCATCGACACGCGATACTCGTCCCGCTTCGTTTCCTTTGGGATTCCGACGATCATCGCAAGCAACAGGCCTAGGCGATCTTGTAGCTGGCCGGCATCGGCAGCTGGTAGTTGCCGTCGGCGTCAGGCAGCGTGGGGGGTGTTGACTCCCAGCTGAGGTCCTGCGGCATGGTCCGGAAGTCCATGTCGAGCAGCCGCTGGTACTCCTGCCGCTTGCCTGTGTAGGTGGCGGTCCGGCCCAGGACTGACGAGAAACTCGAGGTCGCTCCGTAATAGGCGTTGTTCAACGGCGTGTCGTTGCGAATAGCAGCGTGCAGTTCGTTGTGCTCCACCTGGTACGGGTTCGGGTTGTCCCCTTCAAACTTCCAGAGCGTCTTGCCGTCGAAATCGGTGATGTGACCGATCTGCACAAAGCCCTTGGTGCCCTGGAACTCCTCGTTGACGCGATTGTCGCCACCGGGGAACTGTCGGCACTGGCTGGCAATGCGGATTCCGCCTGGGTACTCAAAGTTGACAGCGTGGTGGTCATAGATCTCACTGGGCTGGCCATCGACGCGGTTCTGACGTCCACCGACACCGTAGCCAGCCACCGGCACCGCATCGAGGAACCAGTTGGCCACGTCGATGTTGTGCACATGCTGCTCGCAGATGTGGTCACCGCAGAGCCAGTTGAAGTGGTACCAGTTGTTGACCTGGAACTGCATCTCGTTCTGGTCTTCGCGTCGCTGGCGGTACCAGATGCCGCTACCGTTCCAGTAGACCTGGCCACCAATGATGTCGCCGGCGAGACCTTCGCGGACGCGAGCAATCGTCTCGCGGTAGCGGGCCTCGTAGTGACGCTGCAGGCCGACCACAACCTTGCGGTTCTTCTCGTCGGCCATCTTGGCAACCTCGAGCACGAGCCGTGCGCCGAAGCTGTCAACGCAGACGGGCTTCTCCATGAAGACGTGCTTGCCAGCCTTGATCGCAGCCTCAAAGTGATACGGACGGAAGCCAGGAGGCGTGGCCAGAATCACAAGATCGATGTCGGGCAGATCGATCAGCTTCTGATAGGCGTCGAGGCCAATGAACTTGCGGTCAGCAGGCACATCAACCTTGCCCTCGTCCTTCATCTTGTCGACGGCACGCAGGGCACCATTGGCATTCGGCTCGAACGCATCGGCAACCGCCGTCACCTTCACATTGCTGCCAGGGACCGACAGTGTCTGCTGGAGGGCGCCTGTGCCTCGGCCACCACAACCGATCAGACCCACACGGATCGTTTCATCGGATGGGTTCTGGGCATGCACGGCCGACATGCCGGCAAGCATGCTTCCCGCGGCACCCGCGGCGACCATCGCGTCGCGACGCGAAATGACAGACTGTGGGGCTGACGAATCCGAGGCAGGCTTTGCCATCGTGACACTCTCCTGAAAACCAGCGGCTGGAGGAAATGCGTGAACGAAACGTTCCTCTCCCAAAGGGACGCAAGGATACCCGCGCCAGCGGCGCCGGGAAACTCCACCGCCAACGAAGTCGCGAGGGACCGATGGGCGTGGTCGCTCGGGGGAGCCCGATGCGTCTCCGCCGGACGCTCGCTGCGGCCCCTCCATGGGCCTTCGCTCTCTCGAGGTTCTGCTCGCTCTCGCCTTCCAGGCTTCGCTCGCAGAACCACACCGGCGGATCCGCATCGGGCTCCCCCTCGCTGCGCTGAGTGGTGGTACCGCGCTGGTTGGTGGGGCACGAGCGGTGTGGTCTGGGGTATGCCCTCGCCTGGGCAGCTCTCGACGAGGCGGAGGGGACGGCGGGTGCTCGAGGAGCGTTGCGAGTTTTTCGCCACTTTGTTGGGGTCTGAAGCGGCATGCGAGCATGCGGCGAAAAAGTCCAGCGACGAGACATCTGCCGCCCCGCAGCCGGCGCCCCGCAGTCTGCCGCCCCGCAGACCGCACCCTGCAGCAGGTCGCTCACCGCAGCCCATCCTAAGGCTTTGGGTCGTTGTCTTGGCGGCCGCGGACGAGGAGTTTGATGGGGACTTCGCGAAAAACCGTTGCCTTACGGAGCACGTTCATCAGGTAGCGGCGGTAGGGCTGGCTCATCGCCGCTGCAGCACTCACTGAGAGCATGATCGTGGGAGGAGCAGTCTCGACCTGGGTGGCGTAGTAGATCCGCACAGGGCGGCCACGACGGTCGGACGGCGGATTGTGGTCCTCGACAGCGAAGCGAACAATCTCGTTGAGGCGAGCGGTTGGCACGCGGGAACGGCTCTGTCGGAAGAGTCGCTGGGCCGTGTCGATCACCCGCTTCACCTGTCGGCCAGTCTTGGCGGTGATGAAGGCGGCGGGAGCCCACGGCATGGTGCGGAACTCATCGCGGAGGTAGTCGAGCCACTCTTTCCGCTCAACTTCGCCGGCGTAGAGATCCCATTTGTTGACCACAAACACGACCGGCTTGTTCGACTCCACGATCGCATCGATCAGCTTCTTGTCGACTTTGCCGATTGGTTCACTTGCATCGAAGAACAGCAGCACAACGTCGGCTCGGCGGATGCTCCGCTCGGCGCGATGGGCGGCGTAGTAGTCGAGGTCGCTCTTACGACTCTTGGTGCGTCGCAGGCCAGGCGTGTCGATCGCCAGGAAGGAGTGGCCGTCAACCTCAAAGCGAACATCGATGCTGTCGCGGGTCGTTCCGGCAACGGGACTTGTGATCACCCGCTCCTCTTGCGCGAGTGCGTTGACAAAGGTACTCTTGCCGACGTTGCGGCGTCCCACGATCGCCAGCTTCATCTCGGGCAGTTCAACGGAATCACCGTCGCCCTCACCATCACCGCTCGGTGTGCCGGGCAGCGGCAGGTGATCGGTGATAGCTTCGACAAGCTCGCGTCGGTGTCGCTTCTGGCGAGCGCTCGTGGGAAGGGCAGCGCCGAAGCCGAGGCTGTCAAACTCATGGATGTGGACGTCGAACTTTTCGTTGTCAGCCTTGTTGGCCACCAGCAGAACGGTGCCGCCAAGTTTCCGCACCCGATCTGCGACCATCTGATCACCGGCGACAAGCCCGGATCGCACATCCACGACAAATACGACGACCGCGGCGTCGGAGAGGCCGGCAAGAATCTGCGAGTCGATCTGTTCGGTCAGCCCATCAGGATCGTCGAAGCCCATTCCGCCGGTATCGATCAGGTCGACGACCCGCCCGTCTTCACCGTGCGAGGTCGTGCTGAGTCGAATCCGCTGCACCAGGCGGTCACGGGTGACACCTTCGGTGGGGTCTTCAATTGCAATCCGCTTCTCGACGAGCCAGTTGAAAATCGTTGACTTCCCCACGTTTGGCCGGCCAACGATCACCACCTGCGGATACGAACTCCGTTGCGAAAAACTCGCGGCAAAGGCGTCTGGCGTGTCTGCCACTGGGTCAGAAGCCGGCTCATCGGGCATCTGGAGACTCATGTCGTCGGTGGGCGGGGGCGTCGGCGGGACGTGGGGGTCGGAGGGGTGACGCGGTAGGCCCTACGACTCAGGGAAGGATACACCGCGACAGGGTTGCTCGGTACCGAAGCGGCTGGAGGAGCCGCGGCAATACTTCAGCAGATGGCACCGTCTTCAGCCTACGCCCTCGCTGCCAGAATCGAGTCGAGCGTGTCTTGCATGGTCGCCTTCTCGATCGGCGAGCTGATCACTTTTCTCAGCTCGTCGCAGCTGGCCTGTTCGCTGATCTCAGCCTGCTTGCTGCTGACCAAGAGCACCGCCGGTACTTTGGCGTAAAAAGGATCGGCCGTCAGTTCGTTAAATGCGAGCAGGGCTTCTTCGCCGAGCCGCGAGGCGCTAAACACAATCCCTTCGGCAGGAAAGGGCGTTGAGGAAAAACGCTTCAGTGCTCGTTGGGCATTCTCGGTGACGAGCACGCGATACCCGAGCTTGCTGAGGAAGTCTCGCAGGGCGTCCTGGGCCTGGCCACTTCGTTCCACGAGCATCACCCGCGGCTGACCTGTCGTCGCCGAAGCGGAGGGGGCTGTTGAGACGCGAGCTTTCCGCTTGGTGGCCTTTCCGCCCGGAGCATGGGCTACGGTCAGTTCCTCAAATACCCGTAGCACGTCGCTGATGCTCTGATACCGCTCCAGCGGCTCAAGGTGCATCATCTGGGTGACCGTTTCTCGGATGTCGGCTGGGAGTTCCGGGGCCCGCTTCGCCAGGGGTACCACATCGAGGAAGCGTCGTGGATCGGAACGTGCCGCGCGATCGCGGGTGTCGCCGAGTGGTGACACGCCCGTCAGCGCCAGGTAGGCCAACGCACCCATGAAGTAGATGTCGCTGCGAACGTTGTCATTTCGCATGCCGGTGAGTTTCTCAAGCGCGGCATACTCGACGGTGCGAGGACTGTGCATCTTTCCGAGCACTTCGTCCCCATACTCTTTGTCAACCGCCGCCAGCCCAAAGTCGGCCAGCTTGGCAACGCCTTTGGTTGAGACGAGGACGTTGGAGCCCTTCAGGTCACGGTGGGTGACGCCCCGCTTGTGGGCATATTCCAGACCTGCGCAGAGCTGCTTCATCAGGTCGAGCGACCGCACGATTTCCAGTGCACCTCGCTTTTTGACGAGATCCCGCAGGGTCTGGCCCTCGACAAACTCCATCGTGATGTAGCTGGTGTTGTTGGCCTCACCCACGTCTTCGATCGCCACGATGTGGGGGTGACGCAGCAGGCGGCCCATCTCACCTTCGCGACGAAACTCTTTGCACTTCTCCTCATCCTGTGAGAAGCGGTTCCGCAGCACTTTCACCGCCACGGTTTCGCCACTGTCCCGCATCACTGCCCGGTAGACGCGGGCGAACGCGCCAGCACCGACCTGGTAGAGGATCTTTGCTGAGCCAAAAAAATAGCCCGCACGGTCGCCGCGAAGGAGCCGATCGAGCTGATAACGGGTGAGCAACTCCCGGCGGAGAAGGGTCGCTCCGAACTGCTCGATCGGGACGCTCGTTCCACCTGCGTCGGCCCACGACCGTTGAACCTCCTCGGAGGTCACAAGCCCTAGGTCGATCGCCAGTTCGGCGAGATCTTCGGCGGTTTGTGGCTGCATAGCGTGACCGGACGAGTTTCCACGGTGCCCCGAACCCGGAAACTCCCTTTTCCTTTCCATTCTTTCACAACCATACCCGACGGTCACGCGCGGGGAGCGGCTGCGGTTGAGCGGTCTACTGGGCCGAGTCGTTTCGCCAGCCCGCGCAATCGATCTATCCCTCCCAGGACACCTCGGCGGTATGGTGCTTGCAGCCGTGTCCCTGGCTTGTTGGGAGCCGGTGCTGGTCTGGAGATCGACCGACGTGGGCTGGTAGAAGCCCGACGATGCGAAGAACTCCTTGTCACCACTGCTTCTTTTGTTTGCTGGCTCTCTGGGTCAGCGGATCCCCGCTGCTGGCCGGTGTGGAAGCTGTTGCAGCGACGTATGAGGAGCGATTCGAGACAGCTGAGCCGATGCTGCGGCGGGCCGAGGCGGATGTCGAGTTTCGAGAACTCGTCCATCGGCGAACACGCGATGCCGCCCATACTGGTGAGGCGTCTGAGGAACTTGTCCTCGAGGCAGCAACCGGCACCCGGCTGCGGTACGAGCTCCCGATTGAGCCGGTGCGGGTGATCGACGAGCTCGCTGCGTCGCTCTGGGTGCGAGCCAACCGGCCGGATATCGGCTTGCTGCTGCGGGTGCGGTTGCCACGGTCGGTCGATCCGAAAACAGCCGAAGTCGTCGAGACGACGATTCCGGGCAGCGTGTCACAACGGGTCGAGAGCTGGGAGCGGCTGGCGGTCACCACGCCGGCGGCGGCCCTGGCTCGCCAGCTCCCTGCCCTGCGTGCTGAGTATGGCCCGGATGTCGATCTCGCTGAGGCGTGTGTGACGGCGGTCGTGCTGGAACTCTACTCGTCACCTGGCCGTTATGAGGTGGCGATTGACGATCTCGAAGTCAGCGGAGGCTTTGCCGTAGCAGTCTCCAGTACCCAGACGGCGACGACAAACACCTCGCCCACGAACACCCAGCCCCCCCTCGCCACACAGCCACCTGCCGCGATCGACGATCCTGCCGTCATGCCTGCGGCGTACGCAGAGACTACGACCACGACCGCTGCGACCGATGATCCTCCCGCGGGCATTCTGCGGGGTGTGCTCGAGGTGGGCGGGATGCCGTTTTTTCCACGCGTGATAGACCACAACGGGGAGCCGTTGGCGATGCTGGCGTCGCTCGGCTTTAACACCGTGCGGCTCCGACAGCCCGCCGACGGCGGTGTGCTGCAGGAGGCTCGGCAGGCGGGTGTGTGGATCATCTGCCCACCCCCAGACCTCCCCGACGTTGACGTCCGCGACCCCGAGTCGCTGCCTGCCTTCTCACCGTCGTGGAACCGAGTGCTGATGTGGGATCTCGGTGAAGGGCTGACGGCAAACGATGTGGAAGCTGTGGCTGAGCGGGCGCGGCGTGTGAAGACCTGCGACCTCCGGCCTGGGCGGCCGCTGATCGGCTCTGCCGATTCTGGGTTACGGACACTGTCTCGCCACATGGACATGTTTGTGGCCCGTCGTCGTGTGCTCGGGACAAGTCTCGAACTCGATGCCTACCTGGAATGGCTTCGGCAGCAGCCGCGACTGGCTCGCCCAGGGACGCCCTTCCTGGTGACGATCGACAGCGAGGTCGACCCGCTCGTGGCAGCACAGATGCAGGCCCTCTCGGGGCAGGCTTCCGAAGGGCTCTCCGTCGATCCTGGCAGTCTGCACCTTGCCTCCTACGCCGCCGTTGCAGCCGGAGCTCGTGGACTGCTGGTTCGCTCCACGCACCGTCTCGATGCGACCGATAGCGATACCCTCGTGCGGTCCGCGGCCCTGCGTCGACTGAATATCGATCTCTCGCTCCTTGAGCCGTGGGGAGCTGCGGGCCGCTTTGCATCAACAGCCACGACCAGTGACCCGGCCGTTGAAGCCGTAGTGCTGGAGGCGGTGCGAGCGAGGATGGTGCTTGCCTGGCGGTCTGCCCAAGGCTCGCAGGTGGTCGCACGGTCCTACGCGGAAGGTCTGCCAGACGATACGGCTCAGTTGACGATCGTGGTGCCTGGTGTGCCTGAGCCGCACCAGGCGTATCTGGTCACCAGTCGCGGTCTGCGGCCCCTGAAGCATCGGCGGGTGACGGGTGGAATGTCAGTCACGCTCGAGGGCTTTCGATCGGATGCGTTTGTGCTGTTCTCTGGTGATCCCGCGGTTACAGGGAGTGTGCAGCGGCAACTCGCCGCGATTGCACAGGCAGACCTCACGGCCCGCCGCAGCCTGGCAACGGCATCGCTGATGCAGGCTTCCGAGCTCATACAACGTCTGCCACCGGCCTCCGTCGGCAAGATTCCTGTCAGCGAGATGCTCGCCGAGGCCACCCGCGATGCCCAGTCTGCAGAGATGCTGATGGCAACGGATCCGGCATCGGCTCGAGATCAGTTCGATCGGGCTGCTGCCATCGGCCAACAGTTCACCCGGCTGCTCTGGGAACGAGGCGTGCTGGCCACCGGCTCGATCGTGGCCGCCCCGCTGTGTACCACCGGCAGCACGCTCGCGGAGCACTGGCAGTTTGTGGAAACTCTCGCCATGACCAATCCCGGTGAGAACATGCTTCCGGGGGGAGGCATGAACAGGATCGAAGACCTTGCCGGCAGCGGCTGGCGGCATTTCGTGCTGCCGCAGGAGACGATTCGCACCTCGGTGGAGGTCAGTTACGACCTGCCTGCTGAGGGAACTGGCTGCCTGCGGATGGTGGCACAGCCGAGCGACCCAGACGCTCCGCCCATCGTCATCGAGACCCCGCCGGTCTGGGTGACGACGCCACCACTGGAGGCCGTTCCCGGCAGGCTGATCGAGATCGAGGCCCAGGTACGGGTGCCCGAGCCACTTGTCGGGACGAGTGATGGCCTGCTTGTGTTCGACAACTGGGGTGGCCCCGCCTTGGCTGAGCGTGTGGTGGGCACGGGTGGCTGGAAACGCCTCGTGCTCTACAGGATTCCTCCGGCAGGTGCGTCGCCGCCACCACTGGTAGTCACGTTCGCAACAACAGGGCTCGGCGAGGTGTTCCTCGATAACGTCCGTGTGCGGCAGCGGGCCCGCGTCGGGGAGGCGGGCATCGCACCACCGACTCCGATTGCCACGACGCTGCCACCACCTGGAGTGGGTGGCGTCGCAGCAGCTCCGCCACCCGCGGTGCTTGCCAGCCCGCCCCCTCAGACGCCTGCTTCGACAGCCGCCTGGCCTGGTATGGGGCTGCAGTGGCCAAACCTGCTGCCCTTTGGCTCCAGTGGGCCGCCTGTCGGGGAAGGCGGGGGACGCGTTGATCCGTTCAAGCGGGCGCGGCAGGGCGACTGATCAGACTCCAGCTTGTCAGCGGTGGACGAGCATGCCTGAGGCTGAAGCGGCCCTTGGCATCGAGTTCCTCGAGCGCTGTGCGGTACCTCGCCAGCAGCTGGGCATCATCCATCTCCGCGATCTCCTCCGGCGTGATGAGCCTGCCGAACTCGAGCCGGATTCGGCCGGTTCGGGGGAGCACGCGTGACCGCGGCCAGCATTCGTAGGCACCGACAATCGCGACAGGCATGATCGGCACCCCTGCCCGACGGGCGATCAGTGTAAACCCACCTTTTAGATCACCGAGCTGTCCGGTCGAGGTTCGAGTGCCCTCGGGAAAGATGATCACCGCCCTGCCTGCTTTGAGGCGGCTGATGATGGCCTTCATGCCGGCAATCGACGAGGACTCGCGGTCGATCGGCACCGCGTCAAGCAGCGAGATCACGGAGCTGAGCAGCTGGTTGTGAAAGAGTGAACTCCGCGCCAGGCTGGAAAGACGGCGTGGGCTGGCAAGTCCAAGCAAGATCGGATCGAGATGGCTCTGATGACTGGCGAGCACAAGCAGGCCGCCCTCCCCCGGCATCGGTTCGGCAAACCGCGAGCGGAAGCCGAAGAACACGATGGAGAGCGTGCGGCAGAGGATCCAGAGCGTGTCGTAAAACGCTTTTCCCGCCCGCGTGTGCCCCGTCTGCCGCATGCTTGCCGGGGTCGCTCGCGGCTGCGGTGCAGTCGGCTTGTCGTGGGGTGCTAGGGACATGCCTTTCCTCCGCGACTGACCACCAGCTGGACCAAGGCATCGACGACCTGCTGGTGATCCATGCCATCGGTCTCGACCAGCACGGCGTCGTCGGCCGCACGCATCGCACCGACTGGCCTAGTGGCATCGGCATCATCCCGGGCCTGCTGCGTGGCCAGGATCGCCTCCAGACTGACAACGTCGCCGCAGGCGGTCCGCTCCAGGTGTCGTCGCCGGGCTCGCTCTCGAGGCGAGGCCGTGAGAAACACCTTCAGTTCGGCCTGTGGAAAGACAACGGTTCCCTGGTCGCGACCCTCGGTCACAATGTCACAGCCGTCAGCAATCCGCCGCTGCTGGTGCACCATCACCTCGCGGACAGCAGCGGCGTCGGCAACACGACGGGTTGCCGCGGTGACCTCCTGGGTGCGGATCTCAGCGGTCACATCGGTGCCGTCAACAAGCACACGATCGGCATCGAATCGGAGCTCGAGCCGGCTTGCAAGGTTGGCGAGTTCGGAGTCCTCTTCAAGGCACACGTTGCGGGTGAGGGCGGCCCAGGCAACCCCGCGATACATCGCTCCGGTGTCGAGATACCGCCAGCCCAGTTGGCGGGCAAGGGCTTTGGCAGCGGTGCTCTTGCCTGCTCCCGCCGGGCCGTCGAGGGTGACAATCATGCCTCACCTCCCGCAGCAGCTTCGTCATCCACCACGAACCGGGCTTCGACGAACGCCCACTCATATGCTGCCAGCGGCACGAGCACAGCGGAGTCTTCGATTATCAGTTCGTTGCCACGCTTTCCATCTGCGGAACATCGCCAGGCGGCGACTGGCGTGCGTGGGAGTTGGAGCCGTGCGGTGTGACGGCGGCCGGCTGACTCCAGCAGTCCGCACTGCAGCCCAACCACCTCCTCTGCTTCGCTGATCGCCATTCCAGTGGTCAGCCGAACGGAGCCTTCCGCACGCACGGCGGTGCCATCGTCGCGTGCAGCCAACGCTGCGAGTGCCGCCGCGGAGTCAGCGTTGTCCGGCGCGGCCATCAGCCGGATCGCGTCATCCCACGGCCGCTCACGGCCAACGCCAATCGCCAGCTGAAACCGGCCCGAACTGCTCCCCGCGGGCAACAGAAGCGTGTCGAGCATGTGTGAGTGGCTGCGGACGTGCCAAGGGAGGCCGAGCGGGAAGATCGAGAGCCGCTGTGGCGACGAGCCGCGACGCAAGTCGTCGATCGCCAGTTCGACAAAGTGTTCACCCATCATCACGTTGCGTTCGCTGGCAACTGACTGGGTGTGGATGCTGCGGAACAGATCGGCGCCGTCGTTCTCGTTCCAGGCGAATCGGCAGGCGGCATAGTTTTCAAGCGGATTGCCGGAGAGGGTCTCATCAAGCTGCAGGTCAATGTCGAGCACGATCAGAGATGAGCCCGCTGGAAGCGTCATCCGCTGGCAGAAGCGTCCTACGGGCGTGCCGGCGTGATCGACCAGACGGCCACGGCTTTCGAGGGTGTCGTCTGGCGAGCCTTCCCAGCGGCCCACCGTGTCGGCCGCCATAGTGGCGTACTCACTCCGTTCAAGCGGGTCCTGCCAGCGACTCCCCGCCGGTGGTTTTGTGACTCGACGAGTCAGCCGCTGGGAGAGGCGGTTGGCGGTGTCGTCACTGGCCCGCAGTGAGAGGATGCCGCCTGTTTCAGGATGCAGCCGTAGCCGAATGAGTCCATTGTCGAGAATCTCATCTGCCGTAGCGTTTGCTTTGCGCCCCCATGGCATCAGGCTGCCGAGTCGGCCAAGTAACCCCTGCCTGCTTGCGGGAAGGCGGGATGCGGGCTGAGCATCTGCGGCATGCGGCGAAGTTGCTGTGAGAGTCGCCTGTTGTCGGCTGGTCGTACCACTGATCGCTTCGTCAAAGCGTTCGCGTGCTGTAGCCAGTGAGACGGCTTCGCGACGGGCGGCCGTGCGAGGGGTGGTCAACGCCTCGTCACCCGAGGCAGTGGCTTCTGGGAGAGGAGGGCGGAAGGAGTCTGGGCCGTAGTCGACGGTGATGCTGGCGGACGAGGTTTCGCTAAGCAGTTTTGAGGGGAGTGCAAAGCTTCCCAGCACCCGGCCCCGCAGCGTGATCCGCCGCAGTCGCTCGTACCACGGGCTGGTGGTGCCAGGATAGCGAGCGAAGCTGAGCACAACGGCATGTTCATGATCCATCGCGTTGCCGAGTTTCTCGGGCAGGCCGAGGATGGTGGCGGCATCGCGGGCATCAAGAGGTGCTTTGGCAATCGCCTCGATGGCGCCAGATCCGGTGCCGGTCCAGCGAATACGGCTGGCACCGGGGTCGGGAAGTGGACTGCCGTCAAAGAGGTTCCAGATCGCGCCGTCGTAGCCCAATGAGGAGAGGAGCTGGGGGAGCAGAGCGGAACCACCACCGCCGCGTCGACCGAAGATCGTCGGACTGTGGCCAATGGCACGCCGCCAGGCGTCTCTGCCGCGGCGGAAGGACTCCAGAATGGTTTCAGGCGATTGGCTCGCAACTGGCGTGTCGTCCCAGAGTCCGCCGACCGCTTCCAGCCGCCCGGCGGCGACCGCCTCTTTGAGAGCGTTTGCTCGATCCGGACGGGTGACGGTGAGCTGATCGATGAGCTCGCCAGAGGCGATCAGGCCTGATGGCGACTGCGAGGCAAGTTCGTGATCCAGCCGCTCGTCCATGGTGGAAGGAGCAATCAACAGCAGATCGAGCAGCCAGACATCTACCGGATAGTAGTGAGACCGCGCGGTCTCGAGATGGCGGTGGCAGGCGTCGAGGAGCTCGTTGGCCTTGGTCTGCTCGTTGGCGACGGCGGCCTTGGCAGCGGCGACGAGGTCGCTGGCGAAGACATCTTTTTCTGGCATCGACTGCGATCGCATTCGCCGCGAAAGCAGTTCTGCCAGCAGCCAGGCGAGGCCGAGGGCGTAAAACTCTTCGATCAGCTCTGGATCGACCGTGTCCAGCTGGGGAGAGACGTCAAGCAGTTTGGCCGCTTCCGCCACAATCGCCGAGACGTCTGAGAGATGTCGCACCGCGGTGGTGGTGACTGTGGCCTGATCCTGCGGATCAACCTCATGACTGGTGACGTCAAAGCGGTGATCAAAGGCTGCGGGAACGATGGCCACGCTGGAAAGAAGTCCTTCAGCAGGCCGGTCGATGCCCCGCCAGGAGGGCATCCGCCCCATGCTCGCGACGAGGAGTGGATGCCAGCTGGCAGTCCAGGCGGCTAGGAGATCTTCCGCCTCTTCGCCGCGGCTCCAGACCGGAAAATCCTCGAGCGAATGACAGGGAAGAAGGACCGTGATCCGCTCGTGACTCATGCTGCTGCCAGTCGTGTGACTGTTCGGGTGGGAAGGAACCTGCTCGTCGACGGAGCCCCTCTACGCTACCCCGTAGGCTGGTTTAAGGCATCCGGGGGCGGCTGCCACGCTCCGTGAGCGTTTGACTTTGCTTCTTTTTCGTCCATAAATTGTGAGTTGGGAAGGCTTTGCGGCACATATGACATGAAAAGACGCAGCGGGAGTCCGTGGCGTCTCGACTTGCATTTGGGGAATGTGGCCGCGGCGAACTGCCTGGAAACAGGTAAACTGCGGTCCCGTGAACGGTTCTCGGCGCGGTATCGTCCAAGGGAATGGTGGGGTGTTGTTTTCCCACCAGTGACTCATCTGCGGAATGGATCTCATGGCTCGCAGCGGACACGTTTGGGGCATCGATATTGGCACCTGCGGGCTGAAGGCCCTGCGGTGCACCGTTGGCAGCGAGGGAACGGCCGTGGAAGCCGTTGCCTTGGAGTACATCGAGTACCCCATGCTGCTCTCCGATCCGGAAGCCGACCGGGTCGAGTTGGTGCGGAACGCCCTGCAGGAACTGCTCTCCCGTCATGATCTGCATCAGGACAAGGTGATCTTGTCGGTGCCTGGTCAGTCGGGGCTCACGAAATACAGCAAGCTGCCTCCGATCGAGGCGAAGAAGATCCCCGACATCGTCCAGTACGAGGCGAGGCAGCAGATTCCGTTCCCGCTGGAACAGGTTGTCTGGGATTGGCAGAGGCTGCCCGGCGGGATGGAAGAAGCCGGCTTCGTGATCGACGCCGAAGTGGCGATCTTCGCGATGAAGCGTGAGCAGGTGTTTAAGGCTCTCCAGCCGCTGACTGATGTCGGTATCGATGTTGAGGTCCTGCAGCTGGCACCGGTTGCCCTGGCCAACATGGTGATGTTTGACCAGCTGCCGCCGGTCGATGAGCTCGATCCAGACGATCCTCCTCCGTTTACGGTGCTTGTCTCCACCGGAGTCGATAGCACGGATCTCGTGGTCACCAACGGCCTACAGATCTGGCAGCGGAGCATCCCCATCGGCGGTAGCAACTTCACAAAAGCGATCGTCGCTTCCTTGAAGCTGACGTTTGCCAAGGCGGAGCATCTCAAGCGAAATGCGGTCCGTGCGGAGAACGCGAAGGCGGTTTTCCTGGCAATGCGGCCGGTGTTTAACGACTTCTCTGCAGAACTTCAGCGATCGCTCAACTACTTCACCGGCACCCACAAGACCGCCTCGATCGGCAAGGTCTATCTGCTCGGCAATGCGGTGAAGCTCCGCGGTCTGAGTGATTTCGTTGCCAAGCAGATCGGGCTCGATGTGAGCCGCTTGGAGAAGTTCGAGAAGCTGGATGGCAAGACGGTGATCGGTTCGGCCACCTTCCGCGAGAACCGGCTGGCGTTCGGCACGGCCTACGGCCTCGCGGCTCAAGGCCTCGGCATGGCGGAGATGAAGACGACGCTGATGCCGAAGCAGATCCTGCGTGATCGGCTGATTGCGTCCAAGCGACCGGTGACTGTGGCGGCCCTGCTCGTGCTGCTGGTGACCGCATTCATCGGCTACGCCGGTAACGTGTTCACCTGGAACAGCTACGCCGAATCGATCTATGCGAGTGCTTTGAGCAGCGCCGATCAGGCGGCAAGTAGTTCGCAAACGGCCAAGTCGGCAGTCCAGAAAGCGGAAACAGACCGTGATGCTGCGGTCGAAGGGCAGCAGATCTTTCTGCGGGTTGCGCACCGGCGTTTCCAGAGTTTGGAGATGCTGCGAGCGTTGCGGTCGGTGCTGCCGCACGATCCGCCAGATGCGATTCCTGAAGACCCTGCTGATCGTAACGAAGTCCACATCGACCGTGTCGACATGCAGTACTTCAGCGATCTCTCGACCTGGTTTGAGGATGTGAAGGATCAGTGGCAGAAGACGCACCCTCGAGATGGCGTTGTGCTCGACGAGCCAGAACTTGAAGACACTGCTGAAGCCGCCGAACCTGCTGCGGATGGTGAAACGACAACGGAAGGGGAGACCGCTGCTGACGATGACACGGCTGAGGCTGAGCAGACGGTGGAGGTCGACGAGTCGCCTGCGGGCACCGAGCAAGAGGGGGAAGAGGTTGCCCTCGCTGATGATCCTGGTCCCTCGGGGCCTGGCTGGGTGATTGAGTTAGTCGGCCACCACTACCACAACGAACCGCGGCATAGGCCAAACCAGAGTGCTCAGTTTGTTCGTGACACGCTGATTAAGAATCTCCTCGGTGACGGACCTGAGGTAACGGTTGACGTCGGTCCGTTGGCCGGAGAGATCGTTTCGGTAAGCGAGTTTGGCATCAAGTATCCGGTGCTCGTCACGTCTTCAACGATTCAGCCAGAGCAGGTTGTCAATCCGCTTCTTGCTGCTGACGGCGGCCTGTCGACAGGTGTCGGCATGATGGGTGAAAGCGGCATGATGAGCATGGGCCGCGGCATGGGGTCTGGTGGTTTTGGAAGCGGCCCAGGAATGGGAATAGGGCGTCGGCCGCCGTCGGGCTCCGGGGAAGGTGATGGTGACGAAGAAGGCGAAGACCCGGTTGTGGAACTGAAGCGATACGACTTTGTCGTGCAGTTCGTCTGGGTGCCACAGATTCCAGGGCAGCCAATGCTCGATGGCGACGGGGCTGCCGCAGCAGGTGCTGGTCGGAGTGGTCGAAGTGGCGGTTCACGTTCGTTCGGTGGCCGTCGTGGCCGTCGTGACGATGATGACGACGACGATTGATGGTGGAGACACGAGGACATCATGCAACTACCTGAAAACGTGCAGCCGGTTGTCGCCGCGCTCGGCAAGTACCACTTTTGGATTCTGGCTGTGTTGGTACCGCTGTTAGTGGTGCCGATGTTCGTGCTCGCGAGCAGTGACATTTCGCAGAAGATCGATGACGCTCAGAGCAACATTCAGTCCAAGATAAGTGCGGTCCAGTCGGTGAGATCGACCTCCCCTCATCCGAATCAGGAATGGGCAGACCAGATTGGTGAGCAAACGCTGAGCATCCGACAAGACACCTGGCGGTCGTGGGATCAGGCGTATCAAGACCAGCTACAGATTCGGGTCTGGCCCGATTCGCTCGGGCCTCAGTTTCTCCGGTATGTCGATCGTTTGGGAGAAGGGACCGAACTCCCGCTCACGCTGCGTGAGCTCTATCAAAACTCGGTGCCTTCGATTGTGAAGTCACTGCCAGCACGCATGGGAGCTGACGACCTCATGGAAGCTGGTATGGGGATGGGTGGCATGAGCGGCATGGAAGGCATGGGCTCCGGGATGGGGGGCATGTCCGGCATGTCGATGCGTGGCCGCTCAGGTGGCGGCCGCTTCAGCTCTGGTGGAGAGGAAGATGGTGGCTTCATGGGGGACATGGGGCCTCGACCGATGGTCGACTGGTCAGCAGCGGATCAGTCTCGGATCTATGAGTCCTTTGTGTGGGACACGACCCCTTCCACCACGCAGATCCTGCTCGCTCAAGAAGAACTGTGGGTCTACGGCGTTCTCTGTGACGCGATCGCCCTCGCGAACAGTCGCTCCACCGGACACTACAACGCCTCGATTCCGACCGTGAACGAACTGGCCATCGGCTACCAGGCGGCTGAGGATCAGCCCGGTGGCGAGGGGAGTGGTCGTGTGATGGTGCCTGGGGCTGGCGACAGTCCGATGATGAGCGGTGGCATGGGCAGCAGCATGGGCAGCAGCATGGAGATGATGTCCATGGGGCTTGAAGGAGGTGGCGGTGGAGCCGGTGGCGGGGCTGGTGCCGGCCTTGTCCGACCTCCACATCCTCGTTTCGGTTCGAGCGGCGGTGGCGAAAACAGTAGTTCCATGGGCATGGGCGGGATGAGCTCCATGGGCATGATGGGCGGAGCGGGAGGTGGAGCATCCACCGCAACGACAGGCTCTCAAGATGACGCGCTCTACAACTGGATCTATGTCGACTTCAGCGGCAAGCCGCTGACAAAATCAGAAATCGACTCGTCGTCCGCGACTCGCATGATGCGGCTGATGCCGTTCCGGCTCCAGATTCAGATCGGTGAACAGCGGCTTGACGACTTCCTCGTCGAACTGGCGACCCAGGCACCTGTGCCGATCGATGTGCGACAGGTTCGCATCAACCCGAGTGCTGGTGGCGGTAGCTCCGGTGGCGAGGGGATGGGCTCTGGAGGAATGAGTTCCGGTGGCATGGGGAGTGGCATGGGCCCTTCGCGTGCCGGTCGCATGGGCGGCGGTGGAGGCTCGATGGGGGGTCGTATGTCGTCGAGCATGGGCGGTATGGAAGGCATGGGCATGGAAGGCATGGGCGGCGACGATGGCGGTGGCCGGCCAAACGACCTGGAAGTGATCATTTCCGGCACGATTGCACTTGTCGCGGCTCCGGATGTCACGGTCGTTGGCCTTGCTGAAGATGAGATTCCGCTGCCGAGTGATGAGCTGCCGTTTGATGACGGCGTCGGGCCTGCAAATACAGAAGATGAGACGCTTTCAGAAGGAGACGTGTCATGAAGATGCCTTCAGCTCTGGGCCGCTCAGGCGGCGGTGGCATTGGCGATATGTTTCTGCAGCATGGCGAGAAACTGGGCTTTCTCGTGTTTGTGTTGTTGGGGGGCTGGCTGATGTGGGGCGGGGTCTCCTCGCTGCTCACGAAGCGGCCAACTTCCGAGATGTTGCCCTCGGCGATCTCGTCAAAGGCGCAGGAAGCCGAAGCGCATGTCCGGCAATCAACTCCGCTGCCCGAGGAGAAGCGGACTTCATCTGCGGCAGGTCAGGTGGCCGGCCAGTTGGCGGCCTGGACGAAGCCAAACGTGGCTCCTCCGGGAGAGTTTGTTGTTCTGAACAAGCCGCTCTTTAACGCGTTTGAGAAGCGAACCAAGCCGGATGTGTTTCCGATTGAAGACCTGCATGTTGAGTCTGGCCTTGCGGTGCTTCCCAAGCCGGGTGCTGGTGGACCTGGATTCGGGGGCATGAGTGGCTTTGGTGGTATGGGCGGCTTCGGCTCTGGCATGGGTGGCCCCATGGGTATGGGCCCCGGCGGCTTCGGTGGCGATCCGGGCGCCGGTGAAGAAGGGATCGCTGGAGAAGAGATGGGCTTCGAAGATTCAGGGCTTGAGTCTGGCGAGGGCGAAGGCTTCGGCGGTGAGATGGGCGAAGGCTTCGGCGAGGGAGAGTTCGGAGGCTTTGGAGGTTTCCCCGGCCGGGGCGGAATGCGGCCAGGTGGGTTCGGACCTCCGGGCATGATGGGCAGACGTGGTCCTGACCGAACGCCCGGAACGGTCGTGCCCTATGTGGTGGTGACGGGCCTGGTGCCGTACGGCAAACAGATGACGGAATACGAGGTTCGCTACGGCCAGTCGAGTTTCCGCGATCCGGAACGTGACTCACCGAAGTGGAGTCAGTTTCTTGTGGAGCGAGCTGAAGATGATGGCAGTGGAAATCTGAACTGGGAGCGAATCAACACCAACGCGGTGGCTGAGAAAGCGTCCCGAGAATGGGCGGGCCTGCAGCCGGAACTGCTGCCGATGGACTGTCTGCTGTCATTCGACGTTCCCGAACTTGCTCGAAGTGGACAGCCTGTCTCACCGTACGCCTACAACATGCCTCTCCCGCGACGTCTGGATCAGCAGTGGGGTGCGGAGGCTGTTCATCCATGGTTTCAAGGCTTCTTGGAAAAGCGACGTGATGAGCAGCAGGCGATGCAGCGGGCGATGGGCCAAGGGCCCCAGGGTGGCCGGATGTCGTCTGGGATGGGCGGCATGATGGGCTCCGGCATGGGCTCGAGCATGGGCTCCGGCATGATGGGCTCTGGCATGATGGGCTCTGGCATGCTGGGCTCTGGCATGGGCTCTGGCATGGGCTCTGGCATGGGCTCGAGCATGGGCTCGAGCATGGGCTCGGGTATGGGCTCGGGTATGCGACCAGGTCGCATGGGCTCTTCAATGGGCTCGGGTATGAGTATGGGAATGGGTATGGAGGGAGAGGGCTCGGGGCTTGGTGGGGGTTCCATCTTCACGGAAGAAGGAGATGGAGCTGATCCAGGTGGCGAGATGATGGGCGGAGAAATGATGGGCGAGGGTGGGCAGATGTTCGCCCAGCCTGCTCCGGTGGAGTACCGCCTCTTCCGTTTCATCGACACCGATGTCCGACCCGGGAAGACCTATCGTTACCGGGTTCGGGTCTCGCTCTGGAATCCAAACATCAAACTCCATCCGCAGTATCTCAAGAGCGAAGACGTTGCGACGCCAACGAAGCTCGCGTCGGAGCCGAGTGAGGCCTCGAACGCGATTCAGGTGCCGCCGCAATCGCTTCTTTTGGCTCGAACGCTCGACCGCACAGAGGCCCGTAAGGTTCGCGGGTTGGTGGAGACGCTGGTCTTGGGAGCTGATCCAGAGACCGGCAACTTCGCACTGCGATCGATCAGCCTCGACCGTGGTGGGATGGCCATCGTTGCAGAGAAGGGTGAACGGGGTACTGAGGGGCCGCCGATCACCACAGACTCGATGCTTGTCGACGTTGCTGGCACACAAGAAAAGCCAGATGACCGTCGCCGTGACGACGACAGCCGTGTACCTGAGCCACTTGATCTGCTGTTTATGCAACCAGATGGCACTCTTCAGATTGTCTCGGCGGCAGACAGCGAGCGACGCGCGTCGCAGTACACGCCGACGCTCGGTGCGGATTCGCAACAGGACGACCGTACTCAGGGGCCCGGCCGACGTGGCCCACCTGGCTTCGGGCCGGGATCCGGCGGAGGCTCTTCACCATTTGGCTCGGGTGGTCCCTTTGGTGGCGGAGGTGGAAGCAGCCCATTCGGTGGTGGCGGAAGCAGTCCGTTTGGAGGCGGGGGAAGTGGCCCCGGTGGCGGTTATGGTGGCGGCGAGACTCCTTGAAGTGTCACAGGACATGAGGCATACGATGCGTTCCTACAGCGGCTATTTGTGCGCAGCCATCGTCGCGACGGCGTCGACATTTTGTTTCAGCGAACGAGTTGTGGCTCAAGAGCCGAAATACTCTTCGTGGAAACAGGTCGAGGCAGCTCCCGAAACCCGTGATTTTCTGACTGCGATGAAGGGTGGCGGAGGGATCGATGCCTCCGCTAGCACCTACCTTGAGGAGATCGTTTTTCCGCAGTTCAGCCTGCCAGAAAACCGAGGCGACCTTGATGAGGTCCGCAACCGAGTGCTGACCCGTATTCTGGCGAGCTTCGCGACGGATGAAATCCAAAACTCGGCGAATGCCCTCGTTGCCCAGGGCATGCAGCGGCTTCTCGAGGATGACACCCAGGCGATGGGCGTGCGACTCAACGCGCTGCTTCTGATTGGCGAGCTGCAGGCGAAGTCTGGCGGTCTCTGGCCTGGAGCCGTACAGCCATTGACGCAGGTTGCCGCAGATGATTCGGTGGCTCTGTCACTGCGGATTGCCGCGATGATCGGGCTGAATCAGCATCTCTCGCGTGCTGCCGAGCGGTCTGACCCAGCGATTCTCTCGGGAATGCTACAGACGGCAGAGCCTGCCTTGCTCGCCTGTCTCTCGGCGCCGGAGGCGACAACGCCTTCAGAGCAGGTTGCTGCGGAATGGCTGACATCTCAGGTTCTGCGATTGCTGCCGAGCGTGATGCCGAAGGCGACGGCGACGGTGGCAGGCACCATCTTCGAGACGCTGGCTGACACCAACCGCGGGCTCGATGTGAGAGTGCGGGCAGCCTATGCCCTGGGGACAACTGCTGATGCAGCAGGGAATATTGATGTCCCGGAGGCGGTCGCCATCATCGAGTCATTGGCGATTGAATCGCTTGCGTCGGATGTGGCATTGGCGGACGAACGCACATTTGAACGCGATTTTCTCGGTGCCGGTGGCGGTCGTGGCGGCTTTGGCGGGCCTGGCGGAATGATGATGGGTTCCGACTCTGGGATGGCCGGCATGAGCCCCGGTGGCATGAGTTTCGGTGGGCGTGCGCCCGGTGGCCGGGGACCAGGTGGCCGTGGTTCGATGGGCATGGGCCCTGGGGCTGGAGAAGAGCCTGGCGAGTCGCCCGGTGGTCGACGCTCAACGCGAGGAGGCCGTGGTGGCGAAGAACAGGGAGCAGGAAGCGGCCGTGGTCCGACACGGGGCGGCATGGGCTCAGGCATGATGGGCTCGAGCATGGGCTCAGGAATGATGGGTTCGGGAATGATGGGCTCGAGTATGGGCTCTGGCATGATGGGGCCTGGGATGGGCTCTGGCGGTCCTGGATTCGGGATGCGGAGCCGCGGCCGAGCTCCGGTTCTCGAGAGCGGCATCTGTCTTCGCACGGCGTGGCGGTTGCAGATGCTGGCAGATGCACTGGCGGTGGGAGATCCCGGCGACACAGGCCTCGTCACAGTCGCCGCGGCCGACGATAAGCCAGCGATCCTTGAGTTGGCTCAGAAACTTCGCGAACAGTCGGGGGCGATTATGGAGAACCCCACAGATCGTTCGATTCGTTCCGCGTTTGCCGTTGTTGCACCCGAGCTGGCCAGCCCGCCGGAAGAGGAGCCTGAACTCCCCGAGGAGGGGATGGAGCCTGGTGAGGGGCCAGGAGGATTCGGCGACGATGTCTTCGGCGGCGACGTGTTTGGCAATCCACAGGCGGGAGGACCTCCCGGCATGGGAGCAGGTGGTCCACCGGCGGGTGGTCCTGGTGGTCGGCGGCCCCCAGGCCCCGGTCCCGGAGGCCCTCCAGGCCAGCCGGGAGGACCAGCTGGAGCAGCCCAGGGCGGCGGTGAGCCACCTCAAGGCGGTGGTGACGAACCGTTTGATCCCTTCGGCGAGTAGTCTGCCGTCCGCGTACGAAAACAAACAACGCCGATCGGGATGCTCCCGGTCGGCGTTGTTGTATTTCGTTCCTGATGTTCGTCCGCTGAAATGATCCGCGTGTGGATTGCCGACCCGCGGCTACTCCTTGATCAGTTCACGAACCGTCATGCCGGATGGGATCATCGGCAGCACGTGCTCTTGGTACGGCACCTGGACGTCGAGGAGGGCAGGGCCCTCGGCATCGATCAGCCGCTGAAGAGCCGGCGTCAGGTCTGCCTTTTCAGAGATTGTCTCGGCCTGCCAGCCAAAACTCGTAGCAACGCCGACAAAATCGGGGTAGCGAGCTTCGGGCGAAATCCCGTCACCCTGGCCAGCGGCTTCTGGGTGGTGGACCGGACCAAGGTAGGTGTGGGCCCGGTTGCCCTTGAAGAATCGATCCTCCCACTGCACCACCATGCCCAGATGCTGGTTGTTAAGCAGCAGCACCTTGACGGGGATTTTTTCACAATGGCAGGTGGCCAGTTCCTGAACATTCATCAGGAAACTGCCGTCTCCATCGATATCAACGACAACCGCGTCAGGGCAGCCAACTGCCGCGCCCATTGCAGCGGGAAGTCCAAATCCCATGGTTCCCAGGCCGCTCGACGAGAGCCAGCGACGAGGTTCACGGAACTTATAGAACTGGGCGGACCACATCTGGTGCTGGCCCACGCCCACGGAGATCACGGTGTCTCGCTCAGCGGTCAGCCTGGAGAGCTCGGCGATCGCTTCCTGGGCGAGGATGCCTGAATAGGTCTCGTCATAGGCAAACGGATCTTCGGACTTCCAGCGGGCGATCTGGGCATGCCAGTCGTCGAGGCCTGCTGCAGGCGGTTCGACGACTTTGTTGAGCTCCACAAGGGCTTCTTTCACGTCAGCCACAATCGGCACGTGTACCAGCTTGTTCTTGTTGATCTCAGAAGGATCGACGTCGATGTGCACGATGAAGCCGTGTTGGGCGAACTTTTCGACATTTCCGGTCACGCGGTCGTCAAATCGCACGCCGACCGCGATCAGCAGGTCGGCCTCATCGACGGCATAGTTGGCATAGACGCTCCCGTGCATGCCGAGCATGTCGAGCGAGAGGGGCTGGTCGCCGGGGTAGGCCCCCAGGCCCATCAGGGTCATGGTGACGGGAATACCAGTCTTGCGGACGAGCTCCCGCAGCTCAGCAGATGCCTCGCCGCTGATCACGCCACCACCGGCGTAAATCACCGGCTTCTTGGCCCGTTTGATGGCGGCGGCCACCTGGGCGATCTGTTCTGGCTTCACCGCCCGGGGCTCCGGCCGGTAGCCCGGCAGCCGCATCTCAGCGTCGTAGTCGGGCTGAATCTGTGTCAGCTGCACGTTCTTCGGCAGGTCGATCAGGACTGGTCCTTGCCGGCCCGTGGTGGCCACGTGGAACGCTTCCCTCATCACACGCGGAATGTCGTTGGCGTCAGTCACCAGGTAGTGGTGCTTTGTGATGCTGCGGCAGACTTCAACGATCGGCGTTTCTTGAAAAGCGTCGGTGCCGATCACGCTCGTTCCAACCTGGCCGGTCAGGGCGATCAGAGGCACACTGTCCATGCGGGCATCGGCAATCGCGGTCACCAAATTGAGGGCGCCCGGGCCGCTGGTGCCCATGCAGACACCTGGTTTTCCAGTCGAGCGGGCGTAGCCCTGGGCGGCAAACGCCCCTCCCTGTTCATGCCGCGGCAGGATGGTCCGCAGGCGATCGGCGTAGCGGGTCAGCGACTGGTGGAGAGGCATGCTGGCTCCGCCTGGGTAGGCGAAGATCACCTCCACTCCTTGCCGAACGAGCGACTCGACCACCGCGTCGGCGCCGAGGACGAACGTGTCGGACGTGTGGGGGCGATCAGCCGTGGCCATGGACAACTCTCCGAAAGGGGAAAAGGGGAATGCGGGGTTTCTTCTGAAACAATACCCGACACCGCGAGATTAGGGGTGAAAACACGGTTTCGCAAGGTTTTCAACGCATCTGCGATGCCCAGGGCCAACAATGTGGCAAGAGTCTCCGCCGCGTAGAGGCATTTCGGTCACTTTTGCAGGCGTTTGAGCGTCGCTCCACGGTAGTCCGAGCCGATCTTCGCGACCGGTGGCGACTCAATCAGCACCAGTTGATCAGGGCTGACACACTCCCAGACAAACTCTGTCAGTCGCTCGTCGGAGGGGATCTCGACGCGAATCAGCCGGCCATCCTGGCGGTAGGTGCCACGCATCACACCGCGGACATCGACCTCGAGCCGTCCGTCAGCTGTTCGTGAAATTTCAGCCGGATACTCAAAGCCTGCCGGCAGAGTCAGCTGCCAGCCTCCCGTCAGGTCGACCCCCGCAAACTCGATGTCACGAGCAAGCGATCTCAGCGAGCCCGCCTGTCTTGCCAGTTCAGCGAGTTCCTGCGTGAGCTGCTGCAGATCGCTGTTGAGCCCGGCGATTTCAGCGGTGGCGGAGTTCTCTTCACCAGTCGCAGCAGGCACTGGTGAGAGACGCCTGCCTCGTTTGGGTGACGAGGGATCGGCCGCGGCGACTCCCAGATTGACCGAGACCGCGACGATCAGCCACGCTGTGAACCTGGAGGGGATCAGCGAGTGGAAATGCATGGGGCCGCAGGCTCCGTTGGGGGATCAATCGTGAACACCGAGTATAGCCAGGCTGTGCCTGCGACCCGGCGGACCTCTCGCGAGCAGTGCCTCTCGCGTGGAGCGGCCGTTCGAGGTTGGCAGCGGCTGGTCCTCGGAGTGCTCTGCCTGTTCGTCCTGCCTGGGTGTGGGCAACAGCAGTCCTTTCCATCGCGACCGATCACGCTGATCTGCCCCTGGTCGGCGGGGGGCGGCACCGACCGTGTGTCACGCCAGATGGCGATGCAGCTGGAACGCCGGTTTGGCGTCCCGGTCAATGTGATCAACGCCACTGGTGGGTCAGGGGTCACCGGCTTCACACGCGGGGCACGGAGTCGTCCGGATGGCTACACGCTGATGATGATGACCGTCGAGCTCTCCATGCTGCACTGGCGTGAGCTGACGGAGATCACGCATCGCGATTTTGCCGCCCTCTCACTGCTCAATCGAGATGCTGCGGCCCTGTTTGTCAGAGAGGATGCGGAGTACGCGTCGCTGGCTGATCTTGAGACGGCCATTCGTGAAGCTCCCGAGCCGCTGAAGGCCAGCGGCACGGCACAAGGCGGTATCTGGCATGCAGCGGTGGCTGGCTGGCTTGATAGCCGTGGGCTTCCGGCAGACGCGGTGACCTGGGTCTCGCTCAACGGCTCTGGGCCGTCGCTGCAGGAACTGATGGCAGGCGGTCTCGACATCGTGTGCTGCGCGGTGGCGGAGGCCGATGCCCTGCTGGCCTCGAAGCGGGTGCGGTGTCTGGGCGTAATGGCAGGCCAGCGGCTTCCCACGGCAGCTGACATCCCCACCTTTCGCGAACAAGGGGCCGACTGGGAGATGGCGGGCTGGCGAGGGCTCGGCGTTCCGGCCGGGGTGCCTGAGGATCGGCTGCAGATCCTCACCGACGCGGTTGAAGCAGAGGCGACCAGCGAAGAGTTTCGGGAGTTCTTGTCGCTGGCCGGGTTTGACCACTCGTTTCAGCCGGCCACTGAGTTTGGGCCGACGCTCGAGGCGCAGGACCGGCTGTTTGAGCGGGTGATGACCAGCGACGCGCTCGGCGGTGTGGCTGCCGATGCCGCGGGTGGCATGGTATTTCCAACGGTGATCGGCAGCCTCTTGCTGCTCGCTGCGGCCGTCGCTGTGTCGACACGAGGTGCCGCCGTCAGCAATGAAGCGGCTCTCACGATGTCGCGCGAGGGCGTGCTCAATGCAGCTGCGGTCGTCCTCAGCGTGGCGGCCTTCATTGCATCAGTCGATCTCGTCGGTTTCCTGGTGGCGGCCACACTGGTGCTGCTGGTCTTGCTGCTGCGGTTTGGCACGCACCCACTGAAGGCAGGTCTGATCGCGCTGACGGCTGCTGGGGCTGTGCAGCTACTCTTCGCGGGAGTGTTGCGAGTGCCGTTGCCACGTGGCCTCTGGTTTGAGGGGTAGGAAGACGTGATGGCAGAGATCCTCACTGCTGCAGCCACGACACTCGCCGACCCGCTGGTGTGGGGAGTGGTGGTGGCTGCCGCACTCTATGGCGTGGCGATCGGAAGCATGCCGGGCCTGACAGCCACGATGGGCGTGGCCTTGTTTGTGCCGGTGACGTTCTGGCTGCCACCGGTGCCTGCCTTGGCGGGTATCGCCACGATGGTTGCCTGTGCGATCTTTGCCGGCGACATTCCCACGACACTGCTCCGCATCCCTGGCACACCGGCATCCGCCGCCTACGCCGCTGAAGCCCATGAGCTCGCTCGCCAAGGCCAGGCCGGTCGAGCGCTGGGAATGGCGCTGGTGGCCAGCATCACCGGCGGGCTCTTCGGTGCGGTGGTACTGATGCTGTTGGGGAGCCAGCTGGCGGGCATTGCCTCATGGTTTAGCGTGGCGGAGTATTTCTGGCTCTATACGCTCGGCCTGAGCTGTGCGGTGCTGGTGGCGCCAGGACGAGTCAGTCTGAGTCTGGTGAGCCTGCTGCTCGGCCTGCTCTGCTCGACGGTGGGGCTCAGTGCGGTTCATGCGGAGCCACGCTTCACGCTGGGGATTCCGGAGTTGCTTGGCGGTGTCGGCTTTATCCCAGCCATGGTGGGGCTGTTTGGAATGTCGGAGGTGCTTCGCAACGCCTTGGCCTTGAGAAGGCGAGCGGGCATCGCTGCCGATGCGGCGAGTGGACAGGCCGATGTTGGATCTGTTGTCAACACCGCCCCACCGGTCGTCTCTGTCTCTCTCCAGCAGCTGTTTTCGCGTCCGGTCGCCTGGCTTCGCTCTGCGGTGATCGGGGTGTTTGTGGGAGTGCTCCCGGGGGCAGGAGCTGACATTGCCAGCTGGGTCGCATCGGCGGCATCACCACGTGGCGGCCAGAGTGATGACACCAAGATGCATCGGATTGCGGACGCCTGCACCGCCAACTCATCGTCGCTTGCGGCGGCATGGATTCCGGCGCTCGTGTTTGGCATTCCAGGCGACTCGGTGACGGCGATGGTGATCGGGGTGCTGGCGATGAAGAACCTCGATCCTGGGCCAGATGTGTTTCAGAAGCAGGCAGCGTTGGTCTATGGCCTCTACCTGACTTTCATGCTGGCTAACCTTGTCCTGCTGCCGATCGGCCTGATCGCGATTCGAGCAGCTGGGTTCGTCATGCAGACGCCTCAGCGGATCCTACTGCCACTGATCGTGCTGCTGTGTGTGGTGGGGAGCTTTGCGATCAATGGCAGCCTGTTTGATGTGGGACTGATGCTCATGTTCGGCCTGGTGGGCGTCGCCTGCGACCGCTTGTCGATTCCTGTAGGGCCGATGGTCTTGGGCATCATTCTCGGTGGGCCGCTTGAGGAACGGTTTGTGCAGACGCTCAGCGGTGGCCGTGGCAGCCTGCTGGCGTTTGTGGAGCGGCCTGTGGCGGCTGGCCTGGCTGCGGTGGTGGGAATCGCCTGGCTGGTGGCGATCGCACGGCTGCTCCGTCGCGGCCACACTGCGAAGACGCCAGATGAGCCTGGCTCGGGCCAAGAAGCCACCACTGAGGCCAATGCCTCCAACTAAGCCTCAGCAGCGATCGCCAAGGCAAGGCTCACCACGGTGGTGGTGAGCGCCGTGACATGCATCTCAGAGAGGCTTTCCTCTGCGTAGATGGCAAGTAGGCCGAGTGGGTGATGGCCAATGACGAGGGGATAGCCAACGATGCTGCTGATGCGTTGATGCCTCGACCCACCGGCCGACGTTGTTTCAACTGGCTTGGTAATAGTCATCTGTCGCGGCTGATGGCTTGAAAGGATCGCATCGACCGTGGGCTGGTCGATTCCTGGCAGGCTTGGATCAGACGTCACAAATCGGGTTGGCTGTGTGCAGTCTTTTCCGCACAGCCAGACCTCCATCGCGAGCAGGCCCAGCTGCATGGTGCCTTCTTCGACCACGTTACGCAGGCGTTCCTTCAGGCTGCCAGGGGCAGTGAGAAACAGGCCAGCGGCTGCCGTGAAGGCTGCAATCGTTTCGCGTTCCTGTTCGAGCTTCAGGCGGAGTTCTTGGGCTGCCATGCGGTCGCTGACATCACGGGCCACCGCATAGACCGCCCCTTCTTCGATCACGGCGTGGGCATTCCATTCAAGCCAGACATAGTGGCCGTTGGCATGCCGGTAGCGATTGAGGAAGTGGAAGGTCGGCTTCTCGTCGGCGAGATGCGAGAGCTCGCTGCGGGTTCGTTCCTGGTCGTCGGGATGCACGTAGTCAAGAAAAGGCTGGTTGATCAGGTCCGCGGCCTGGTAGCCGAGCAGCCCCTGCACATTGTCGTTGAGCCGGTGGAAGGTGCCGTTGAGCCCTGCGATGCAGAACAGGTCGAGTGAGAGATCAAAAAACTGCACCAGTTCCTGTTCTGCTCGCCGCTGCCCAGACTCGAGATACGCAGTCACAGCGGCGGCCACCTCACCCGCATCCGCAGGACGCGCTTCAGGCTCAGCTGCCAGGCATTGTTTGGCAAGCCGCACCAGCGGCAGTGGCCCTCGGCATTCATCAAGGCGAGTGAAGGCTGCGGTGAGGTCTCCAGCGGCAGACTGTCTGCAGCGTTCGTCGGAGCTTTCGGCAGCGAATGGGGCGGAACCGGTGAGGATTTCACAGAGGATGCTGCCAAGACCAAACACGTCCGAACGGCAGTCGACCTGATCCATGTCTCCTCGAGCCTGCTCCGGTGGGAGATAGGCGGGGGTGCCGAAGATGGTGCCCGCCATGGTGTGGCCGAGGCTCTCAAGGGCAGCGGTCTGGTCGTCGTGTTCTTCAGCGGCTGAAGAGAGTGGCACGGCATCAGGCGGATCGGCGGTGAACTCGGCGGCGACAGCAAGCGGTGCTGGATCGAGTGGCCTGGCATCAGGGAGCAGTTTGGCGACCCCCCAGTCCATCACGCTGACAACGCCAAACGGACAGACCATCACGTTGGAGGGCTTGAGGTCACGATGGATCACACCCCGCTGGTGGGCTGACGCCATGGCCAGGCAGGTCTCGGAGAAGATGTTCAGCAGCCTCGGCAGTTCACCGCCGCGATCGCTAATGTCCGCGAGGACCTGTCGGAGCGTCTTCCCAAGCAGCAGCTCCATCACAATGAAGGCCTGGCCATCGAGCGTGACGCCAAACTCGTGGATCGTCACGATCCCAGGGTGCGCCAGCTGGCTGGCGATCCTGGCCTCACGGAAAAAGCGTTGCAGTGCTTCCGGTTGCTGTCGCTGAGGGGCTGCCGGCTGCTGCCGCTGAGGTCGCTCCATGAGTTTGATGGCGACGGAACGACAGAGCTGGGAGTCCCAGCCTTCGTGGACGACCCCCATGCCGCCGCGACCGATGACACGGATCAGTCGGTAGCGGTGTCCCTCGCCAAAGCCCGTGACCGTCTCCTGGGGGCTCCAGACCAGGTCAGCCGGATAGGCTCCGCCGCTTTGGCTGTCGTCTCGATAGATCGTCGCAGTTTCCGGCGAAACGGGTGTGGGCTGATGGTCACTCGGATTGGAGAGGTCTTCACTCACAACACGCCGCCCTGCCGACAACTCGAATCAAGAACTCTCCAGTGTACACCCCGCTCAGGGGGCTTGAGCTGCCACGGGCCGCAGCACCAGTCGCCGAATGTCGGCCACCATGCCGCCCGGGACATCGGTGGCCAGAAGGGATAAGGTGGCCTCGCCGGCAGGGAGGTCAATCGGCCCCAAGGAGAGGGTGCGGAAGGGTTTGTCGTAGCTCTCTGCACCACGGTCGACACGATCTTCACCTAGGTTGAGTGGCGGATCCCAGGCCTCTCGGATTACCCCTGTCACCTGTTGAGCCGCCGTCGGCGTGCGGTCGGCTTGCTCACAGGTCAGCGCAATCGTTGCACCGGTGGCCTCCTCAGGACAGGTGTACCAGAGCACCGCTTCATAGCTGCCGGGCGTGAGCACGTCGACAGTCCAGGTGATGCGGTCATCGGGTGATGTCCAGTTGGTAAAGAACGAGCAGTTCGGAGCGCGTCCACTTCGTTCCACACCTCCGTGGCCACGGCCATCGCGGGCAGGCAGTTCGGTCTGGGGGGCTCCAGCGAAGCCGACGGGGAACCGTTCGACCTCAGGAACAGGGACGGTATCGAGCACCTCGCGTCGCCAGGCTTTGGCAATCGCCTTGAGCTGGGCTGCGGTCTGTGGATCAGCGTCGGTGATATCGGTGGTCTGACCAGGATCGTCAACCATGTTGTAGAGCTGGCCTTCGTGGTCGAGGCGGTGGGTGGCTGTGCGGATACTCACCTTGCCACGGAAAGAGGAGACGATCGGCCGCTGCTTGAGCGTCTCTAACAACGACGCTGTGTTGCCTTGTCCGGCGAGCAACGGAGCGAGGCTTACGCCATCGAGTGGCCGGCAGCCTGCTGTCGACACACCGGCAAGCCCCGCGAGGGTGGGCAGCAGGTCGATGGCGGCGGTCGGCTCGGCAAGCCGCGAGCCCGCCGCAATCGTCTCGGGCCACCGCACGCAGCAGACACTCCGCACTCCACCATCATCGGTCGAGCCTTTACGACCACGCATGCCACCACACCAGCGAAAGCTGTTCGGGCCATTGTCTGAAAAGAAGACGACGATTGTGTCGTTGGTAAGCTCGCAGCTCTCGAGTGTGTCGAGCAGGCGGCCGACATTGGTGTCGAGGTTTTCCACAAGGGCCAGTGCCGCACGGGTGAAGGTCGGATCTTCACGGTCTCGGGTCTGAGCAAGTGGCAGATCCTCGTAACGCGCCCAGTCATCATCTGGAACCGACATCGGTGAGTGGGGCGTGTTGTACGCGACGTAGCAGAGGAAGGGTGCCTCCGTGTTGGCTTTGACAAAGTCGATCGCCTTGTCAGTGATGTCGTCGGTGATGAAGCCCGTGCCCCTGACAAACTCGCTGTCGGACTCCATCGGTGGATTGAAGTAGCTCCCCCAGTGGCCTTCGGTGAAGCCATAGAACCGCTCAAATCCACGGGCGAGTGGATGGTATGGCCACTGGGTGCCGTTGTGCCACTTCCCGAAGCAGCCGGTTTCGTAGCCACCGTCACGAAACACCTCGGCGATCGTCCGCTCATCGGGGCTCATGCGTTCCTGGCCTTCGGTCACACCGCGGACGCCACCGCGTGCATGCCAGCGGCCAGTCAGCAGTTCAGCACGGGTTGGTGCACAGACCGGCTGCACAAAAAACGTCTCAAGCAGACAGCCATCGGCGGCAATCGCATCGACGTTCGGCGTGCGAAACGACTGATTGCCGGTGACCGAGAAGTCGCCCCAGCCGGCATCGTCGGCGAGGATCACGAGCACATTCGGCGGCCGCTTGCGAGTGCTGGACGCCGTGGCTGCAGCCTGCTCTCGCGGGGTGGTGGCAATCGACTCGACCGCCACATCAGCGATCGCTCCAGCCAATGGGTTGACCCGCCCTTTGCCGTCTGGGTGGAGACGGCTTCCCAAGAAGATCACAAACAGATCGAGCTCGGGGTCGATCCAGAGCGAGGTGCCGGTGAAGCCGCCGTGGCCAAAAGCAGACGGTGACAGCTTGCCACCACGGTTGGAAGAGTAGCCGCTTTGCTTGTCCCAGCCGAGGCCGCGAAGGCCGCCTCCAGGCACCTCGACGGCGGTATTCATTGTGGCGAGTGTCTGTGGACTCACGACTGTGGTGCCGTCGAGGCTGCCTCCTGCCAGCATCGCTCGTGCGTAACGGGAGAGGTCATCTGCCGTGGCGAAGAGGCCTGCGTGGCCTGCGATACCGTTGAGTTTCCAGGAGCGAGGGTCATGCACCTCGCCCTTGATCCACTCGCCATTGCGTTTTTCAGTGGGTGCCGCCCGCTGCTGCCGTGTGGCATCTGGGGTGAAGCCCGCATCGACCATCTGTAAAGGCTCGAAGATGTGGTCGTGTGCTGCTGCGGCGAGCGAGGTGCCTCGCAGTTCTTCCACCAGACGGCCGAGCACGATGAAGTTGACGTCGGAGTAGATGAACCGCTCTCCGCGGGCAGCCAGTGGCTTCAGACCGCAGATCCGTCGCCAGGCTTCTTCAGGGCCCTGCTCGTAGTCCGCCAGTGGGTTGTCGGCAATCAGGCCACTGGTATGGGTCAGCAGGTCGCGGACAGTCAGTGAGTCTTTGCCGTGGGCCGAGAACCCCGAAAGATGTGAGCCGATGGTGTCATCGAGGCTTAGGAGTCCTTCTTCGACCAGCTGCATCACCGATGTCGCAGTTGCCACCGGCTTGGTCAGGGAAGCGAGATCAAACACCGTGTCGCGGGTCATCGGCTCGCCGGACGGTTCCTGCTGCCGCTGGCCAAAGCACTCGAGATAGGCGATGCCGTCACGGCGACCGATGGCAACCACGCAGCCGGGTGTTTCACCGTTGCGGATCGCCTCTTCCACCAGTGGCCCGATACGGTCGAGCACGTCAGGCTCAAGGCCGAGCGAGGTGGCCGTGGCTGCGGTGCTCACGCCACGTTCACGGCCGGCCGCAGGCTCAGCAATACTGGAGAGAAAGAGGAGACAAGCAACAGCAAACAGGCCGCAGCGATAGGCCATGACATTCTCCGCGAGGCGTTGGAAAGGCGGTGCAGCGAACGTGTCTGGACGCTGCCATCTGCAAGGCATGCGTCAGCCGGTGATCAGCTGACGATTGAAGCGGCCTTCGTTGATCGTGGGCCGCTCAGGGCGACCCTTGTGGTCGTAGGTGAGCGTCATGTTATCGAGGCCGAGCAGCCACAGCACCGACGCATGAATGTCACGGACATGCATCCGGTCTTCAACGGCATGCAGCCCCAGTTCGTCGGTGGCGCCGATCACCTGGCCACCCTTCACGCCACCACCGGCCATCCAGATGGAGAACCCGGTGGGATTGTGGTCGCGGCCATTGCCTTTCTCGCTCATCGGTGTGCGACCAAACTCGCCACCCCAGACCACGAGCGTCTCATCGAGCAGGCCACGCTGCTTGAGGTCGGCGAGCAGGCCGGCGACCGGCTTGTCCATCGAGCGGCACAGCCGCGAGTGGTTGTTCTCAATGTCTGAGTGGGAGTCCCACTTCGAGCCCGTGCCACTGAAGAGCTGGATGAACCGCACGCCCCGCTCCACGAGACGGCGGGCCAAGAGGCAGTTGCGGCCGAAGGTCTCGGTGTCCTTGTGGTCGAGCCCGTAGAGCTGCTTGGTGACCTCGGTTTCTTGGGAGAGGTCGACGGCCTCGGGAGCAGCCTGCTGCATGCGGAAGGCGAGCTCGTAGCTGCGGATGCGGGCTTCGAGTTCGCTCTGCTGTGGACGGTCTGCGGCGTGTGCTCGGTTAAAGTCTGCCAGCAGGGCCAGCGACTCCTGCTGCCTGGCAGCATCAAATCCCTTGGGAGGCTTGAGAAAGCGGATTGGCTCTTCACCAATGCCGTCGATGCGAACTCCTTGATGGGCCGCCGGCATGAAGCCGCTGCCCCAGTTGCGTGGGCCGTTGACTGGCCGGCCGCTGCTGTCGCACATCACCACAAAGGCCGGCAGATCTTCGTTGGCTGAGCCGAGACCGTAGTGCACCCACGACCCGAGCGACGGGCGGCCTGCGGTGTTTAGGCAGGTGTTCATCTGGCAGACACCACCGGCATGGTTGATGCCGTCGGTGGTGCAGGACCGGATGACCGCAATGTCGTCAAGCTGTGTGGCGATGTGGGGCATCCAGTCAGAAGCCCAGAGCCCGCTCTCCCCATGCTGCGCCCATGTGCGTGGCGACGCGAGCAGGGGAGCTCCTCGCTCGCCCATCGCGGTGATCGGCTCCCGGAAACTGCTCGGTAGCGGCTTGCCCGAGAGCTCGTTGAGCAGCGGTTTTGGGTCGAGCAGGTCGAGGTGGCTCGGGCCGCCTTCCATAAACAGCCAGATCACACTTCTCGCCTTGGCCGGATGGTGCGGGGCGGCGAGGCCTGCCTGCAGATCGCGGGAGACGAGCCACGAGACCGCAAGACTGCCAAGGCCCGTGCCGCCTGCCTGGAGCAGACTGCGACGAGAGAGCATGCCGGTGGCGTCGTGGTCGTCAGCTGTGGCGAGGCGGTGGGGTCGCATGCAGGGTCCTTGAGACGTTGGCCAAACGGGGTGTGGCTGCGAGACGGTCGCAGGTGTCAGTCTACGTAGAGAAACTCTCCTGAGTTGAAGAGCACGTGGCAGAAGTCGACCATCCGCTGGCTGTCGAGCTGCGGCTCTCCGGCGGCATCATCGCGAAGCACAAACGCGAGACCGCGGGCAAGTTCGTCATCACTGGGAGCACGCCCCCAGCTCAGCTGGATGGCACGCTGCACAGCCTCGGACGGCGAGTCGGCCTCCTGCTCCACGCGTTTGGCGAGTTCGCCGGCGTGAGCAAGCACCTCGTCGCCGTTGAACATCGCCAGAGCCTGTGTGGGCGTGGTGGTGGTGTTGCGGACAGACACCCGCTCGAGGCCGTTGGCCATGTCGAACTGGTGCAGCAGCGTGTCGTTGCGGTTGCGGTAACTCTTGACGTAGAGGCCACGCCGTGGCGTCTTGGCTTCGACGCTCGGACCACCGATCGCGTCGTCGAGTTTGCCGCTGACAAACAGCATCGCGTCGCGAATCTCCTCCGCCCGCAGTCGTCGCACCCGCGACCGCCAGATCAGTGCGTCCGCAGGATCACGCTGCTGGGCGAGTTCGACGTCAGGGTGATGGGCCGACTGCAGCCAGGCCTCCGACATCACCAGCTGCTTGTGGAGACGCTTAAGGCTGAAGCCGTCTTCGATGAAGCGAGCAGTCAGC
>Ga0129348_1000022_pt1 | contig 43640 bp, 65 predicted proteins | sample CPBDNA_4_FD_94424 | JGI IMG/M metagenome (GOLD analysis project Ga0129348, IMG submission 94424) | Freshwater to marine salinity gradient microbial communities from Chesapeake Bay, USA - CPBay_Sum_27_0.8_DNA | ecosystem: Environmental > Aquatic > Marine > Coastal | place: USA: Chesapeake Bay...
GCATGAAATAATTCTTAACCCAATCTTTCTTTTTCTTTTTGCGACTAGTCTTGAAGTCGATGATAGACAGTTGTCCATCGAATTCGGCAACACAGTCTACGCGACCAGCAACGCCTAAGTGAGTTGAGTAGAGAGGTGCTTCCTGTGCGTAGACTGTGCCGATGAATCCATCGAGAATTGGTTTCATAATAAGAAACGACTCAATCACATCGGGGGTATAACCCTCTTTGTAATTTTCATCGTTATCAATATACTTCTCGATGATTTCATGAACCTTTGTCCCCCGTGACGATGCACGGTGGGAGATACGATTTGCTTCTTCCTCACCAACCCGTTTACGCCATGCGGCGATACTGTCCCGCGAAAGAATGGACAGGACAGTGGTAATAGACGGAAGGTCAATCCCTTCGGGGGTCTTATACTTACGACCCTTCTCCGTGGTGACGGTTTCCATCTCATTGAGTTGTGTTGGTTGATGATTAAACATTTCGTATCTTTTCCATTTTCTTTCGTGCGGCATTCCACTGAGCATAGGTCAATGGTTGACGAGCCTTACCACACTTGAGTTTGCGTTTGGCGAACTCTTCCTTGAGTATCTTCTTGGCATCTGCACCGATGAATGCACCGACCAGTTCCAACAAGGCACGGCGGAAAGAACGACCATGATGCATGTGACCCAAGCAGTGTGTCAACTCATGCAACAGTGTGTATTCGTCCAACCCTGCTTTACTATCTAGGACTACCGACCAACCGTCACTCCAACCAGCGAAACCTCTACCCGTGTTGCGTTCTTTGAGAACGACTGCGGGTTGTTTCATAAGGGGACGGTCTGTGCGACTTTCCAGTTTCCAAACCTTCTGCCACTTCTTGGTCTTGTAGATTTGTTTTGCTCGTTTCTGTGCTTCTTTCAAGTCTTTGAACTTTTTTATGTTGATACGTTTCTGAAACGCCCACTCTGCCTGATAAGTCTTGGACTTTTCAGTATCATTACGACCATTAGCACCACGGTTCTGTTTGAACCGATGCTTTCGCAGATATTCATTATACGCCTGTTTCAAGTTTACATCCATTGTGCCAGCATCTCCTTTGCTTCTTGTGCTACTTGTGCTTCACGACCATACGCATCGATTTCCCACGGTTGGTCATCATACTTCGTATTCGTATGATACTCACCATCCCACTCTGCAACTTTGACCAGACGGTCATCGATAATCTTGATACCGTGGTCTTTCAAACGACCACTTGCAATCTGTTGAGCATGAACCATCTCATGAGCGATATTCACTTTGATGGTATCGATGTCGAGCGCTTCGCCTTGAACGTGCGTAGCAATCTCGATATCAATATCATCCTCGTCACCATAACAGTAACCACCAGCATCTGCATCACATTTTGTTTTGAGTTCGATGCGAAGGTCACCTTCATACTGGTCAAGGACAAGAACAGCGGCTACAGCGTTGATGTAATCCTCAACGTCACATCCATTGTCTTCCAAGTAAATTTCCATAACAACCTCTCTTCTCACTATACCTTTATATTAAAGGCCTCGGCAGAAATTGTCAAGAACTTTGTTTCACAATAATATCAATGACTTAGACAGGGGCGCCCGAAACTTCGAGTCCTTCAAGAACTTTCAGGACATTCTGTGGAGATGATTCGCCATATGGGTCTTCACCATGATTGTCTGCAAACCCTGGCTCTGGTAAGAATTCCTCAACCACACCGTTTTTGACAATCATCGCATAACGCCATGACCGCATACCAAATCCGATATTCGACTTGTCAACCAACATACCCATCTTGCGAGTGAACTCACCCGTGCCATCTGGCACGACTTTGACATGTTCGAGGTTCTGGTCTTTTGCCCAACAGTTCATTACAAATGTGTCATTCACTGATACGCAGTAAATATCATCGATACCATACTTCCCAAACTCACCTTCTGCCACGAGTTTCTCAAAGTCAGGTAATTGATATGTCGAACATGTTGGAGTAAATGCGCCTGGCAGTGAGAACACCACCACACGTTTTTTCAAATCTTGACTACCGAACAGAAACGAACTACTCACGTTTCGCCATTCAAATGGGTTGTCTCCACCCAGTTCATCATTACGAACACGGGTTGGAAATGTTACTTGAGGTAATGTTACACCTTTAATCATCTGTTAAAACCTTTTCACTATTTAACATTGCTTCGATATATTCGTCATCATTGTCTTTCACCCAATGAGGACGAGCTTCCTCGCCTAGAGTTTCCTCATAGTCGATATCTTGGGTAGAGAAGACTCTACCAATCCAGTTTAATAATTTAATCATTAATCTTCCAATCAATCACTAAATGAATACGTTCACAGTCTGTCGGATTATCAACAGAATGTTCTATAGAATGTTCTATCTTGTATACTTTACCAACTTCCATATGTATCTCGTCACTACCGTTACGAAACTTAATATCAGGATGTGTAATAATAGGAATATGTATACGTTTCTTATTACCAGTTCTTTCGTCTGCGTGTGGATGAATCCTAGAGTGAGGATTCATTAAATTAAAAATCATTGTCATACATTGTCCATCACCAAACTCATTTCTGACAACTTCGAAAAGTTCATCGAAAAACTTTTTGTTGTAATATTTTTCGTAGAATTTGCCTTTAATGGTTATGTCATCATTTAAGTCGCCTTCATTTAGAAACTCAACAACATCATGATTATTACCAACGTCTGAAGTAGTAATAATCTCTTCAATACTTTCATAGTTATTTTCATAGTCTTTCCTCATATTTAACAAAAGTGGCAGTCTATCCAATTCTCGAAAGAAAGGAATATATTTTTTACTGAATTTTGAAAATTCATCTATCCAGTCTGCATCATCAATATTAGAGAAGAGATTAATATAATAACTTACATCAACTTCACCAAGAACTTTAATCATTTGGTCTCCAATCCATTATCAGATGAATACGTTCATAATCTGTTGGATTTATGACTGAGTGTTCTTTTTCATGGTCAAACAAATAAACCTTGCCGACTTCCATATGTATCTCGTCACTACCGTTACGAAACTTAATATCAGGATGCGTGATAAGTGGTATGTGTATACGCCTTTTGTTTCCTGTTGTATCATCAATATGTGGTTCAATATTTGAATGTGGATTCATAAGGTTTAACAAAAACATACTGATTGTTCCGTCACCGAATTTATCAGATAGTAATTTTTTTATATCGGTCAGTAATCTTTCATCATAAAACTTTTCATACAACCTACCTTTCAAGGTAACATAATCTTCGCCAAGACCACCGCCTGTTCTATAGTCCACTGCGTTATCAATCGACCAATTACTTGCGGCTTCCTCAACAGTATAATCGTCTCTAAATTTAGTTACATGTGTCCTCTTGAGAGAATATAACATAGGGAGTATTTCAAGTTCTTGGAAGCCTGGAACATAATGTTTAGTGAATTTGTTGAATTCACCCATCCAGTCTGTATCATCGATATTTGAAAAGAGATTGACGTAATCACTTACGTCAACCTCTCCCAAGACTTTGATGTTTTTAAGCGACGAGTGCATACTCCACCGCTTTTTCTACAGCACGGACTTTGCGTGTCTGGTTTGAACCAAACCATGCAGAAGTCAAACGTGTATCTGCCTCACGACCCATCTGGTGGTCAGTCAGGTAGGTCACACTGTTGAGTGCCTGCCACCATGTTCCTTCACCAAACTCTGCGCCAGGCTGAGTTTCCAGAACCTCGTATGCTTTTTGAGCATTGGTAGTCAGGTCTTCAACAGTTTTGACATTGACTTCCTTCTTACCTTGATAGGTGCGAGGGAATACTTCATTGTAGTATTGAATCAATTCGCTAATACCAAAACGTTTGGATGAAAGAAACTCTGCGGTCTCTTTGTATTGTGCAAACTTTTCAGATGCAATACCCAAAGTCTCTTTTACTGAGTCAGGGTTGAATGTGGTGCGGTGGTTCAAAGATACCGAATTTGCAACCTTCTGACCAAGTGACAGTGACAGTGTGTTGTTGCACACTACACGAATCGGTGTGAACCGAATGTCGATTGACTTACCATATTGGTGTGGATTAGAGAACAAGAGATATGAGTCAACTTGGTCACCACCAAGAATGTCAAAGGTATCTTTTACCTTTGCAAGACCCCATACCATGTTACCGTCTTTGAGTGAACCAGCGGTGTGCATTTCCATGTCACCCGCAAGGACATACTCAGAGAAGAACTCAAATGCTTCTTCATTCTGAACAGGATTCCATCCTTTACCGATGACATCCAGAACCTTGTTGTCAGAGGAACGGACAAGTGCTTGTTTGCCATCAACAGGAATATCCGTGCCACCATTATTTGCAAACAGCGGAAGTTTTTCAACCGTCCAGTCCAGACCAGCCTTCTCCATCATCTGACGGGGAGTCAGGTCATTCGATACGGAACACCAAGTCCGTGCCACGGAACTTCTCCCGCATACGCCATTGTTTCTACTGCATGTGCCATAATCAATCTCCTTCTAGTTTGTGATTATGTTCTTATATTATCACAACAAGAATAAAATGTCAAGTCTTTTTTCCAAAAAAAGTTAAAGAAACTCTATCTTTTCCGCCAAAGTTCGGATTGTGATAAGTCTGTGCGTCAAATGCGACTGCACGATTTGGTTGCCACTCTACATATTCATCTTTGATTGTAGTTCCCTGTCCTTCGCGTCCAGACATATACAGAACACCAGAGCGTTCAAAGTTTTTATCAATGTGTTGGGGAATATTCATTCCATATGTCATTGGTTCAGGAAAACTCTTTTGAGGGTGTTTGAAGAAAGTCATCAACTGAACCTCGATACCTAGTTCGTCTCTTATCTTCTCTGCAATCTCTGAATGAATGTCTTTCAGATTGTCACTGCGATAACAACCTAACCAAGATTGAACTGCGTAGTATGCACCGCCTCGTCTTTCCCCATAGTCATATGCATTATACATTCGACATTGGTTATAATCTTCATATAACTCGTCCCAGAGTTCTTCATCTAGGAAATTATCGATTATCTGTATCATGTGTGTATATCTCAATCAATTCATCTTTACCCTTGACCTTGATTTTACCTATAGGTCTTGACTTGATATCGGTGAGTTGTTCCATTGTGTAACTGGAATAGATTGTTTTGAAATCAACATAGTCTTCTCTTGCGGCAGTTGCTTCGAGTCTTGCGGCAAGGTTGACGGCATCTCCAATGACCGAATAGTCAAATCTGCTTTCAGAGCCCATGTTTCCAACAATACAATCGCCAGTATTAATGCCAGTCCCCACATTAATAGGCGGGAGACCACGAGACTCATATTTCTTTTTAAGTTCATTTGTCTTCTCCTCTATCTCGATAGCAGACTTCACTGCCATCTCTGCGTGATTTTCACATGGTAGAGGGGCGTTCCAAAACGCCATAATACAATCGCCCATATACTTATCTATAGTTCCACCGTTGTGTAGAATGATGTTGGTCATCTCGTTCAGGTATTCGTTGATTAGATTAACTAATCCTTCGGGGTCATCGTTGTTTTTGTAGTGTTCTGATATCGGGGTGAATCCACAGATGTCCATGAACAAGAATGTCATCTCTTTGCGTTCACCACCAAGTTTCATCAGTGACGGGTCGTTGGCAAGCATATCAACCATGTCAGGTGATAGGTATGTTCCGAACTGACCCTTAATCATTTGTTTCGCCTTGAACTGTGTGTAGAACTGGACAAACGAACCGTGTGCAAAGATTATAACAAATGTTATAACAGGGAAGATAGGGTCAAGGAGCATAAAGGTATTATCGAATATCAGTGACGCACCATTCACAAAACTTGAACTGATAATCAGGAAAACTACCCCCGAAATGATGATAGAAAGTTTAGATAACATGAATAGTATCAATATTGATACCACAATCGTTGCTAAAAGTTCATAAAACTTGAACTCTGGCATTCGTGTGATAGTCACACCGTCAATCATAGTCTTCAACAGGTTCGCCTGAATGTCGTGCGGATACATTGCACCGACAGGGGTTGATACGACAGATGTCCCCTTAAAGGTCGCACCCAGTATCGCAATACTTCCCGCTGGTATCTGGTCTATCTCTGTGAAGGAATATCTCTTGAACTCGTTCCAGAATGCGATACGCACATTACTATTATCGTCTGTCTGCACCACATCGAACTTCGGTATGCGAACAAACCGTATTCCATAATCATCTGTCTTGATTTGATATGATATATCACCCGCAGCCACGCGAAGGATATCCAGTGCAAAGGCAGGATACATGCGTCCCTCGAAGTTTTCAATCAGAGGAATTCTTCGTGTGATACCATCGATATCCTGTGTTGCAGAGATTGTTCCATGACCCATTGCAGTTGCCATGAAGTCAGGTAGTGCAAACAACATCCCGTCTAGTTCAGGTCGGAACTCTACCGCATCACGGTCACCGAATGTTGCCACGCCTACGGGTGTTGGTCGAGATTCTATGTTTGTCTTATCACTTGGTGCAATAGCAATTACCGCTTGCATTTCAAATAACATATTTGAAAATGCGTCATCCCCTCCGAACCTGTCTGGTTCTGATAATAAGATATTGATACCTAATATTGACTGGTCGCCGAGTTTTGCCAACTCGTCTGCCATCGTTTCGCGGGGGATTGGATACTGACCGAACTTCTCTAGAGTCGGTTCGTCAATATCGATAAGGACAATCTGTTCGGATTGTTTTGATTCCTGTCCTCTCTGCATCGAATCAAAGAAAGACAATCTCGCACTTTCAAGGAGAAAAGGGTCGAGCAGTCTCAAGGTTATCATCAACCCCAGTGTAATAAGGACATGCCACATTCTCATTTTGTATACCTATCTTACAAACACCTATACAAAAACCCGTTTTCGTATATCTATTGTTTAATATCTATAGTGGTATTACCACCACCGTTGACCGTGATAGGGTCAAGTTCCTTTCCGTCAACGTCTAGATTGATAGATGTCTCTTCACCGCTTGACACAGATATCTCTATGATAGATTGAACATTACGAATCATTGTAATCTTGTCACCCTCAACAACAGTGTTGATTTGAGTCACAGTGTCAAAACCCTCGCTCGTTCCTTCTACTACAGTATCACCCTTATCCTCTTTCTCTTTCAACAATTCTGCATCTAGGTCAGAGTAACTATCTAGTAAGTTTTCGAGGAGTTCCACATCAAGGAAATTGATATCAAGTTCAGTAAATTCCAGATAGTCACGTTCAAACTCCTCGTTTTCTAGTAATTGTTCATCGAGAAAGTCAATATCAAGAGGATTGATATTCTTACTATTATTCACTGTCGTATAGAACTCTTGTTCTGACATTCTCTCTCGTGGTGGATTAATAATCAAGATGTTATCCAACATATCTAGAGTCAGGTCTAGAATGGCAGGATTGGTGGGAGGCATCTCAGTCACAGAGGTTGTGGTGGATTGAAACGGTTTATTCAACACCACCTCACCAGTCATAGTTGCAACAATAATCTCACCCGATGATATCCCATTCACATCGGGTAACAACACTACAAGTGTTCGACCAAACTCGTCCACGGTCACGGTGAAGTCCGTGCCGCGAATACCGATTGAGGCAGTCGGTGTTCTCAATCTAATATTCTCTTTCTCAATCGTCCCAAGTTTACCTGTAATGAAACGAGCAGTTCCCTGCGCGAATGTCATTGCAAGGTCAGACTTAGTTGGGTCATCATCAAACACCACATTGTCAATCACAATGCGTGTGTGTTCGGTCATGCGAAGTTTCGAATCATCGACAAACTTCACTTGCATACGACCCTCGCCCGTGCGAAGGTCATCTTTTGATATTATGTCGAACCCCTTTTCAGGTTCGATTTCGTTTGTGTCTCTAACTACTTGTCTCCAGCCGACTGCACGGTCTATGAGACCTACATCCTTACTGACAGCCGGTAGCGGTGCCAGAATCAGACTGAGAAACACATAAGGTATTATCAGTATGCGTGTCACCTGAACCCTCGATTTCAATGCTCAATGTATCTGTCTGCAATGTTGATTCTTGGATTACTTCGATATCCCAGTAGTTTGTTGTTCCAACGCCATCGATTGTTACAGAGTGACCGTCATATCCGTCACCGTCATAATCGATTGATACATTGTCTCCAGCGAAGTCAATGCTATTTGTTGCATTGTTGATGTCAATATCAGCGGTTATGCTGTTATAGTCACCGTCAACAATCCAGTCAACATCTGCGCCCGTTGCTTGGTCGTTGTTACCAATGCTCAAGTCCAGTGTGTTATTACCACCGTCCAAATCGATTACTACATTGCCGCTACCAGCACCATAGGTGTCAGTTCCGTCAATGTCGATTGTGACTGTGTTGGTGTCGCCATCGATGTTCAAATCAACATCACTGTTGTCACCTATAATAGCACCAAGAACTTTGTTGGTATCACCAACGGTATCGATACTCAGATTGATGTCACTACCATCAACCTTCATTTTAGTCGTGTCATCAGCATTGTCACTAATTCTGTTTCCACTACCGTCTTGAGTAATATCGATATCTGCACCTGACCCTACTTGGTCGATGTAGACCGCATTATCAGCCCATACAGGCGATGTCCCTGCGTTTACTAGGAACAGCATCACAAAAATTCTTTGTAAAGTGTTCATCTTACTCTCCTTTGAATGTCCAGAACTTTTTTCTATTTCCGAGTTTTATAAGTTCCAAGACACCTGTTTCAATCGCCCGTTGAGTGGCAATCGAAACGCTTTCGTTTCGGGCAGTCCCAGACTCAATCTCAACGAGTCGAGTGCCCTGTTCCACATAACGAAATACGTCTCCGCCAAACGCGACAGATAGTATGGTCTTACTTGTTATGACATCAAGTAATACCTCACCAGTCGCAACACTTATCAACCTCATGTTGATTGTCACTGTGTCACGACTAAACTCTCGTGAAGAGCCGATGCCGAGATATCTCGCACCCGCACCTCCGCTTTCGGTAGAGTGGTCATATCCCACAATACCGCCTGCAATTATCATACCAGCAAAGGTCAATGCCGGTAATTTTTTTGCACCATCACCTTCATAAGAACTTCGTGTCTGTCTTATGAGTTGTCTCTCTCTCGTTAACCAATCTAGTGCAGACCTATCAACCACCTTAAAGAACTGACCGTTAGCCGCACGAGTCAAAGCACGAATCAGATAAACTTCTGGTGCTTGGGTAACCGCAGAACTAAATGATGTTCCGCCGCTTGCATTTTGTCTCTTCTGTCCCGTTTGGTCGGTAAACGCATATAGCGCCACCGTTGGTCTTCGTATCGGAGGTTCAATATTTTGCAATTCTTCTGTAAGAAGATTCAATTGAACTTTCGCTGGTTCTGGTTGCGCGGGGACATCCCATTTGTCACCGCCTAGTGTGGTGCAACTAGAAACCAAAATCGCCGATAGGAATAACAATGACAGTCTGGCTACCATCTTCATCAGTTACCGTTAACTCCACTTTATTTTCTACATCATCTTTTACATATGAGATACCCGCACCTTCGATTTCAAATTCACCTGAATTGCTTGGGTTCTCACCGAACATCTCTTCGACAAGTTGTCTGGATAGTGTAGAGTAAATTCGACTTTCTACGTTTCGTATAAACTTAGCAAGTGTCGTATTCTTTGCGTCTCGTTCTAATTGTTTTTGTAGGTCTTCTAATTCTTGTTTTATTGCTTCTTTGCGTGAGGTCTCTTGGTTCTCAATCGTTAGATAGTGTGATGACTGATTGACACCACTGAATGACGGGGATTTGAAGTTGTGTTCGATTGGTGCTGCTACAACTGGTGACATCATCAGTGCCAGTAGTAAACCTAAAACGAATGCCTTAAATAAATCCGAACCCGACCATATGCGAGAACCCACGGACTTCCTCATCATTTCCCACGCTCTTTGTTCTCTAGGTGTTCTCTTCATCTTCTTTTCTCTTTACTTCAATCGCTGTATCGAGTTTCTGTTGTAGACGAATTATATCATTGTCCAACATACGAACACGGTCAATCAAACCAATCAGTGTAGTTTGAGTTTCAGATAGAAAGACTTCAATCTTCTCTGTAATTGTTTTCCAGACGAAATAAATCATATACAACATACCAACCGCCGCTACAATAGGAAAACCGAAATCTTTAATTGCGGTTACAACATCCATCAGTCTCTCCTCGCATCGTTTTTACCGTCTGCGCGGGAGATACGATTCAGGTCTGGTCTTATTCCTAAAACGACACACATAGTTGTGTCAAGACGAATCAGGTCATGATTCATCGTCTTCACTCGATTATCGAGCGCTGATACGATACCGTGTATTCCCTTCACCTGACCGATAACACCATCCATGATATATCGTAGGGTCAGAAACATAAAAAAACCACCAATTAAGGCGGCAGCAATAGGGAAACCCAGTTCAGCAATGATTGTGAACACTTGTTCCATTTACTTACCTCATGCCTATTTATACGCAAAGAGGTCTTAATGGATAAAAAAATGAGACGCTAACCGTGGGCGTCTCGCGGGTCTATTACGCGACCAACCGTTGGGGATTACTCCGACCAGAGCGAGTTTCAAGACATCATCGGGTCTATTCGACTATGTGAAGTATAACTCGTTCCTCGTCAGTAAAGTTATACCCCGCATATGTTCTACTTCCATCATATGTAAGAACCTCACCCATTTTCCATTTTCTTAGTTCGTAATCGTCTGAGAATATCATTCCAGTTTCACCTTCTGGAATAATCAATGGTATGTGATGAACTACTGCATCATCATAGTATTTGATTTTTGTATTGACAGGAACAAACGATTTAGGATAGAGAGTTATAAAGTGCGCGGCTCGTATTCTCTCATCTATCAATAGTTCAAAAGTATTTGGTATCAGGTAACTGATTTTAGAAGGTCTACCATATTTGAGTATGACAGTATCCCACCCCTTACCAAAAGAGTTCTGTTCTTTATTTGGTATTCTCTTTGATTTGTCTTTTACTACACGATAATCTGTTAGAAGAGTATCGGTGTTAGACAGCAATTTTTCTGCCAGACTCATATTCTTCCTTTCGAATATCATCAACCAAAGATAAGAACTCAGTCCCATCCATTACTTTACCGTCCACTGTATATTCGTCCTTGTGACCCTCGCCTGGATATAGTTTGTCCATATACGAGATATTGCGCCACAACTTACGCATATTACCATCCGTGATATCAGTCGGGCGGGCATGTAGAGTGATGTTCTGTTCCATATAGACAACCTGACCGTCCTTCCAATCGTGGGTGTAGATATATTCAGGACGATTTATTTTCTCCCACAGATAGTCCTTGAACTTTAGACTTTCCTCTTCGGTCATACCATCGAACTTATGGAAGAGAGTGCCAGGAAAGTGAATACCCTTCACACCAGACGGCGTTGACTGTTGTAGTTTACACATCATACCATCAACAGGAACTTGATTGTATCTGACCATCTGTTTCTGTTCGTCAATCAGATTACCCGTAAAGTTCTCTCTGTTCCAACGATACACACTCTGGAGTTCATCAACCATCGTTTTGTCTTCGTGGTTCAGTTTATCGTATGCTTCTTTGGTGCATAGGAATGCGGTCTGTGACCCTTCGGTATGTTCAACCGACACCAGACCAATGATGCGGTCTCCGTCATTGAGGGCAACTTGGTCACTATGCCAACCCAATACACCATTCGCAAAAACACCCTTCGGTCTACCTTTCTTGTTTCTTTGATAGGTAACAACCGACATGGTGTTGCGATAGTCTGGTTCAATCTCTGATGAACCGTTGAGAATATTTAATCGAAGACTATTCCAGTGATGTCCCTTCATCGTTCCTACCGATGTAGCAAGGTGAACGATTGAGTGTGCGGGACTACCCCACTGCATCTGAACATCATAGGTTCTCTTCTGGTCTAGTTTTTGGTCTACCAGAACGACAGACTCATTCGCGATAAGTCTACCCAAGTCTGCGATATTCTCATCAGAGTAGATATCAAAGTCATATGCTTCGACTGCGTTGTTTTTTAGAGTTCTTACTTTCATACAACTATATATCCAATTTGTTGGTCGGGGTTGGAAGATTCGAACTTCCGACCTCTCGCTCCCAAAGCGAGCGCACTACCAGGCTGTGCTAAACCCCGTTAAGAGTGGGGACTTCTGTTGCTAGGCGTCCCCTGACCCCGAAGATTATGCCGCGAGGGCGTAATCCTCATGTGCGTAATTATCGTTTGCACTTACGAGTTTGTTACGGTTAAGGTCGCTTCCACACCTATTCTCCACATTCCTAATCAATACCTGTCGAACCTATTTCGCCCCCTTCAAAAACCGTCACCGTGACGGCGATTTATGGTGGAGGCGGGGGGTATCGCACCCCCGTCCAGTCTACCTTTCGGTTTGCTTCATCGAATATTTTTATTTATACTCCAAGAATATTTCCTGCTTTATTCTGGTCAAGAGTGCCACCATCGCGCATGTGCGTTTCTAACTGTTCAAAGTAGAATGCGGCATCATCATGACCATACTCTTCAAGAACTTCTTTACATGCCTTGAAGAACAACATAGTCTTCATCAGATTTCCATCACCCATTGGTTTGGATTTTTTAGCGGCTCTTTGGTTCGACATTTTCAATAAACTCCTTCATCAATCCGAACATCTTGACCATCTGGTCTTCTTCTTCTATCCCTGCGGGGACACAAATTGCTTCCTTATAAAGTTCACGGAACTTCACTGCCGCCAAATCACACATCTGTTCTGACGGATACAATATCTGTATATTCATCGAAGCGACAATCAGAAGAAACTTCATATCACTTCATCCACAACATTCATAACAGCGGCATCTGAATAACCGCCAATGTGCCACTCACGAACCTCATACATTGACTTGTCTTCTCTCCAGTCATAGACCGTGGCGAGAGTTCCATCATTGAACTTGATTGCCCATTCTGCTTGGACTTTACCATCATCAGACGCAAACCCTGTAGGTTTACCGAACACCTCAACCAAACGATTGTATGATGTGTTGATTGTTCCTTGTAGGTGTGTTCCTACAACATCGAAATCACCAGTAATAAAATTCATAAATTTTCCTTTCTTGAATTTCATATTCAAAACAACATTATAAAATATCATTGGAAACACGCACCCTACACCTCAATCGAGGAACTTTACTGTAGCCAACCATCCTTAATTCCGATGATAACTTATAGTATCATAACAAAAATAAATTGTCAAGCCATTTCTTGAATTTTTTGTTCGATTTCATTCAAGGGTTCGGGTGTGGTGTTTTCTTTTTCAACAGCAACTTTCCGAGCTTCAACCAGACGAGCAACCCTTCTTTTAACTGATTTAGGTATTGCACCACCACCAGAATACTTGTCTGCCCACATATTCATTTCTGCGTCAATATATTTGACACCCTTCATTGCAGCATCTGTTGTGCGTTTTAATTTACGATTCATTGTCATCTCTCCCATAGGTATCATGAACATGAAGTTGAATGAGTGCATAGTGCAACACTTTCAACAGGTCTTTACGATTGTAACCATCTTTGTTACCATATCGTTGTGCATACTTTAGAATATTACCGATACAGAAACCATCACCATGACCACCGTCAATGATAAATTCGGTTGCTTGATATTTGTTCTGTGAGTAGTGTTCACTGTATGTCGCATCAACATATGCAGTCAACTCGTCAAGATACATGTCTTCATCGTATTTGTATTGAATCATTACTTCCACCTATAAAATATATGTTCACCAATCTGACCCACCATGTGCATACCCTTTGCAGTTGCCCAACGAGGACTCACATAGGTTGCATGATAGTGTGTCGCACCTTCTGTTATACCACGAAATTCATCGTGTGTCAAGAACATTCTTGCGATATACTTAGATTTTTCCCATGACCTACCTTGACGGGGTTCATCATCACGACCATCACAATACCAAGAAAATTGACATTGATTACGTTTAGGATATTCTTTACCACTCGAAGCGGTATACATCTTCGCCTCATAGACTACATCACATACTGTATTAGGCCATCTAGGGTCATTGACACGGTTCTGAGTCACATCTGCGACAGCATACAAACCAGCATCAAGTTCGTTTCGTGCCTCATGATATAGGTTCAGTGCCATACACAACAGGTCATCATCTGTGTAAGGCAGTTCTTCGATTAACAGAGAGTGTGGTTCTGTTACGACTTGTTGAACGACAACCTCTTTATCCTTCAAGAACATATTAACTGCAATGTTTATAACACTGAATACAGAAAACGCTAGTAGACCTACTAGGGCAATCTTTGTCATAGTTTGATTTTCCATTTTTATATTATATCAAAACCAGATAGGTTTGTCAACCATTTTCTATATCATAGATTAGGTCTTGTATTGCATCATATGCTTGGTCGTGTCTCTCTGACATTAGTCCATAGGGAAACTTAAACGCAAGAGTGAAACGGGGACATTCAGTCCATGCAGCGTGCCAACAGTGGTGTTCTTCTTCGTCCTTGCGACCAAATCGATACCACCGAGCCTGCCATCCCTTGACATCTTCATGTTTAACAAACTCTTCATTCTTCTTATCATAATAAGTAAAGTATCCATCACCACTTTCACTCCATGTGAGAATGATTTGATACCCAAAGGCATTCCAGTTTGTGTGCCAACCGACAAACCCTTTGGGTGGGTAGTATGATGTCAGAGAGTTATTGTTCGCACCGAAGATACGAACCAGTTCATTCTTTGTCCATAGTTTGAGTGGTTCAAATATTTCGGGAAGAACGGATGCACCATGCGACACCTGAAACCCATATCCCTCTTCAGGAAATCCAATGTGGTCTCGTTCCATAACTTCCCACAGATGGTCGGGTTTACAATACTGTTCACCTTCACCGATTGGAGCAGGGCCGAGATGTGAACTAAGTTCTACCATCGCATCGGTATGCGGTAGAAATCTATCAAGTGTGTCATCCAGAGTTTTGAGAAACTCTTTGTTACGGATTACAATCTCAGTCATCGAGCGCTTCTATGATATCAGGGAAGTGGACACCGATAATGTCCCAGCACATATCTGCGATTTCGATATGTTCAAGTTGAGTTCCATGACCACGGCGAAGTTGACAATAGTGAATCCAACTACGCAAAGTTCCAGACATATAGAGAGTGGACATTGTATTACCTTCGGGTAGAACTGCTCTCGCTTGTTCCTTTGCAATCCCTCTTTCTAATGCCCATTTATATGCGTCTTCTGCATTCTTAATCAATTTTTCCTGAACTGTATCCCACATTTCGCGCAGTTCTTCATCATCTGTTGGCATAGAGTTCTGACGGTTCTTCAAGTCCTGAAGTCTTGCATCACGTTTCTGCCATTCAGTCGCCTCTGCATATCGTTGAGAAAACTCTTGAAACGAGAACGAGCGATGTCGTAACATCTGTCGTGCAATATCACGAGTCGTTTTGATTTCAAGAGTCATATGCACCATCTCAAATGGTGACCAATGATTTTCTTTAATCAGATACTTCAACAGTTTTGGGGCAGTTGCAGTGTTGTTTTGATTTGTTGGATTACTTACTCGTGCGGTATACGCAATCAATTCAGCGGCAGTCTTACAGTCCGTGATTGCAGACGGTTTACTCAACGCTATAAGGTTAACTTCTGTCATTTCTCAGATACTCCGATGCTTGGTTGATATCATAGTCTGTGATATGTATGTCATGCTTACTACGCATATATTCCAACGCTTGTTTCAATGCGATTGCAGAACCCTCTGACATTCCCTCGTCAAGTCCACGCATGTAACCACGAAAGAGACCAAACCAAAAGGAAAAGAATACTGTCAATAGGACAATGATTGTATGTAATAATGCGTCCATGTTTACTCCAACTTAAAATTCTTGAATCGTTCTGCGGCTTCTGATTTATCGAATACTGGTCGAGCATCAATGACATTATTATCATCACCATCATCATCATCTGATAGACGCATCTTAGAACGGTCAACCTTCACAGTAAATCTATTATATTTGGTCGGGTCGTTGTATCTGTTCTTCAACTGTTTGACTAGTATCTTACCCAGATTGTTTAGTTCATCGTTTGAGATGAGTGCGAACATGAGGTCTGCGGTAGCGGGTAGTCCAAAAGATTCGGATGTGTCTTCAAGCCCAACATCGTCATTAGAATAACCTGAACGAGTCGTCTGCGTTGCAGATACAATCGGAACGTTGAACTCGACTGCGAGTCCTCTAATTTCTTCTGCAATACTTTTAATGTATGAATATGAGTTGATAGCACCGCCCATTCCTTTCATGCGTGATGAAGCACAAATGTTCAGATAGTCAATAAAGATAATCTCTGGAACAAAGTTCTTCTTGAGTTTCAGTTCGTTCAACAACGCACGGAAGTGCGATGTATTTGCCTGACCTGTAGGATATTCTTTGATAATAAGTTTACCCTGTGTCTTGGCAGCAATCTGTGATACCTTGTCAGTGAACATATCTTTCGACAGGTTCTCCAACTGGTCAATCGGAACATTCAACAAGTTCGCGTCAATCCGTTCTGCGATGCGTTCCTCTGCCATCTCCATAGTAATATACAATACATTACGTCCCTGTGAGAGACCCGATGCAGCGGCATGACACATGAACAATGACTTACCAACACCAGTCCCCGCAAGTGCGATGTTCAATGTCTTGTTAGGCAGACCACCCTTAGTAATCATATTGAAATGTTCAAGGTCAAACGGAATACGTTCTTCCTGTTCATGATAGAAGTCATAACGACCATCTACATTCTCAAGATAGTCGTGACCGATATTGGTATCAAAGGTGACACCCAACGCTTTACTCAAGACATCAGGTATTGCATTCTTTTGTAGGGTTGCATGTTTACCATCGATGATAGAGATACTCTCCATCACCGCATTGAATACTGCACGGTCTTGACACCACTTCTCTGTGCGTTCAATCAACCACTCTAGGTTTTCAGGTTCGGGTGTAAAGATATTTGGTAGGAGTTCAAGTGCAATGCGATAGTCATCTTCACCCAGACGATTGTTCTGGTCTATCTCAATCTTGAATGCTTCGAGAGTCGGAAGTTTATTGTAATCCGCAACAAACTTCGCAATCTCCTTAAAGAGACCACGGTATACACCTTCGAAATAATCAGGCGCAATGAACGGAAGAACTTTACGCATATACTCTTCATTAGTCAGTAAGTTCCTCAATACTGTCTGTTCCAGATTGATATTCATCTTCAAGAAGTTCCTTTACTTGTTCGTGCATTTCATCAGCGGCATACATTTCACCTGTTTTATCATCAGATGCAATCATAGACCCATCGTGGATGGACTGTTCGATTATTGAAGATAGTATTCTACCACAATATATCTGAAATGGCAAGTCTTCATCTATATCTAAATCGGGGTCAGGTGTGAATACAATTTCCATATCATATTTGAGATATCCGTCATCACCTTCTTCAACAATCTTAACACTGCCATATCTAATTACTGTCTCAGGATATTCTTCAAGAAGACGAACATCCCAACCATCAGCGGCATCTGATTGAGGAATTATCTTATAGTGGACATCCTCACTTAATTTTTCTTCGATATCATTCGGCATCTACAATCTCATCCATGTCTACTTTTTGTGCGAGTCCGATTGAGTATTGGGACTTGATGAACTCTGCGAAGTCTGTTCCTTCGAAGATTGGAGTCCAAAATTCCTTCGTGAGCGTTTCTGCCTGACGAACTTTCTTCTCGTCACCAGAGACACTATACCATCCATTAGAAGGCTTAACAACGTAACCACCAGCCAAAGCAACATCAAGGAGACCACTAAACTGCTGGACACCACCTTCCCAAGAAACAGAGATAGGGATTTTACTTTTCTCTTTAACATAACGTGACTTCTCTACATTAATGATGAAGTGGTAACCTTTAATCTCTGTGCCTTGTTTGTCTTGTTGGCGACCAAGAATCCAAATGTTATCGGCACTATAGTAGATACCTGTGCCACCACCTACGATATCTTTCGGGAAGAGACCAATCTCTTTGTATGTATGGTTGACGGCCAGCATTGGAATGTTCTTCATGGTCAGGTAGGGGGTTACCATACGAAACAAACCTTTCAATGCTTTAGCACGGGACATATCTGCCACCGACTTTTCATTGATTGCATCCTCAAGTTCTTTCTTGGATGCGAGATTACCAATCGAATCGATAACGATGATTACATCATCGGTTCGGTCAAGTTCTTCAAGTTGTGCAATTAAGTCAAACTTGAGTTCCTCGACATTGGCGATGGGCGTATGCAACACCCTGCTAGTGTCAATCCCGAACTGCTCGAAGTAAGATTGGGGCGAACCAAACTCACTATCATAAAAGAGCAGAACTGCATCTTCTTTCTCTTTCAGGTATGCACCCGCCATCAGCAGGGCGAAAGAGGTCTTGAAGTGCTTGCTTGGGCCTGCGAGGACTGTAAGTCCTGGCGTGACACCACCGTCAATACTTCCGCTCAACGCAACGTTCACCATTGGAACATTGGTTGGCACCATATCTTGTTCAGTGAAGAACTTACTATTCGACAGAACCTCTGTCGTCTTTATTTTCGAGTTCTTCTTCAGTTTGTCCATAATCGACATTGTTTGATTCCTCACGTTCATCTAATTCATACTGTTTACGATATTCATTGTTTATACTAACACATTTGTCAACTAATGTCAAGTCATTATCGAACATTGTGAATGCTTTTGTGTCTTTGGGGAAACATGCTCCACCGAATCCACGCTTGCCATCATAACCTGGCACGCGAGTGTGACCAACACCGATACGTTCATCTCTACCAATTGCATTCACAATAGTTGGGAAGTTGCATCCAAATCTTTGGATTGAATCATAGAGTTGATTAAAGAAAGTAACCTTCGTTGCAAGGAATGAGTTCACGCCATATTTAACAAATGAGGCCTCAGCAGCAGACATAAACAAAAACTCTTTCGCTGTGCAGAGACTATAGATGTCATACAGTTGTGCAAGACCTTTACATGCGTCAGGATGACCACCAATAATATGATAGTCTGCAAGAATAAATGCTTCTTTTGCACTGGACTCTGTGAGGAATTCTGGATTAAAGGTTAATCGTTTGATATCATCTTCAAAGACAGACCCTACGATTCGGTCAACGACATCAGGTGGGATAGTTGATTTTACAACAACACCACCTTCGGTATGTTCCAGTAATTTCAAAACAGCATCTTCAACAATTGATGCATCTACGAACCCACTATCCGCCATTGGTGTCGGCGCACAAATAAAAGTTACATGTGGATTCCAATCTATCAATTGGTCAATTGTTGTATTATGTTTTGGGTCAACATAAAACTTTTCAATTTCATCATGGGTAAATGCATAATCAACTGCACTGCCGACAAACCCATGTCCAACAACACCCATACGCATTTTTTTAACTTCTTCACTCATTAATTTACTCCGTAATACTCTTTATACCAACGAACAAATGCTTCAACGCCTTGTTCGATATTCACTTTGGGTTTGTAACCCAGTTCTCGGAGTTTCCCAGTGTTACTCCAAGTTTCCAACGTATCCGCTGGATGACGGGGAGCGAGTTCAATGTCTGCTTCCCTACCTAACTCTTTACTTATACACTTAATAAAGTGCATCAGTTCTACTTGTTTACCTCGACCAATGTTGAAGATTTCATTGGATGGGACATCTTCAAACAATATCGTCTTGATACCATTGACAATATCACCGACATAGGTGAAGTCTCTTTTCATTTCACCATAGTTGAATGCCTGAATTGGTTTACCCTTCACGATATTATCAGTGAATTGAAATAGTGCCATATCTGGTCTACCCCACGGGCCATATACGGTAAAGAACCGAAGACCCACATTGTTCAGACCAGAGATTTTGAATTGACATTCATTCACCCACTTGGTATATGCATATGCGTTCAACTGGTGACCAGTCACTTGGTCTTCTACCCAACCTGTAGGCGGTATGGGCGTTCCCCCATAGACAGAACTGGTTGATGCATACACAATTTTCTGAACATTATACATCTTACATACTTCAATCAGGTTTTGTGTTGCATCAATATTATCCTGATGATAGATTTGTTCTTTACCAAACGAGTCACGCACATTTGCACGAGCGGCAAGATGGACAACCATATGCGGTTTGAGCGTATTGAACGCTTGGTCAAGGTCATCAAAGTCCTTGAGGTCACACTCATAGACTTCATGTCCAAAATATTCTACACGATTCTTTTTGAGTGCAGGGTCATAGAATGTATTATAGTTGTCCAAACCGACAACATCAAACCCGTCTTCCAGAAGTGAATCTGCAAGGTGACTTGCGATAAATCCCGCAGCACCAGTTATTAGTATTCGCATACTTTAACAACTCCATGATTTTTTCTTATTGCATATTTACTATCTTTTGGAATACGTCTCGTCTCTAGAACTTCTTTGATATAATCTTTGAACATTTCTGCACCTTTGTAACCCCGCGATGGTGGATACAAATTATCTTCATTACCCATGAAAAAAATACACATCATGGCCACATCTTCAAATGCAACTGCCTTACCATTATACTTGAGTATCTTATCTTTTTCAGATTTTCTACCCTGAACTATTTCAAACTTCTTAACCATTTCTGTAAATATACTCCAATGCTCTGTCTGCCTCTTTGTCAAGAGGACGGTTCTCATACCAGTTACCAGTCTCACGGTCTAACTCAGAACATAACTGTGATATCTGACTCGCACTGATTGGATAACCTTTAGATACTGCGTTACCAGCAATCGCAATCATAATCTGATACATCTTGTGATACCAACCTGTTCCCGTGATTGCACGATACTCTTGTTCCAACCGTTTAGGAAAGAAAGGACAGTCACGATATGATGTCCAGTTTATATCGGTATTATCTAGGGAGTTTTTACGATGTTCCATTACCGCCTTCTGTAGTTCAGGAGGCAGTCTGTCCATGAAAGTCTTACCCTGTGTCTCCACATATGAGTGTTTGTTCATCAACATGTCAGGGTCAATCTTGACACCCTTGTTAGTAAAGATAAAGTTGTATGCACTAGGATACTGCGCGGGAACGTAATACATGCGCGACAGGTCTTTGGTCTGTTCATCTCCCAACTCATCAAACTCTTTGTTCATCGCAAACCAGAAGTGTGGTAGGTCTTTACTATGAACCTCACGGGTCAATGGAAAGACCAATCGAAACTTTGGTTGTTCTAATGTGGATGATGCAGTCGAATAACAGATGTAATAATACTCACCAAACTTCTCTTGCAATACAGACTCTAGGTCACCAACCACCACGAAATCGTCAACATCAAGAGCAGCCCAACCACCCCATACATCAACATTCTTATTAGACCTCGTAGTGTCGGAAATATAACGAGCAGGACTAATAAGAGGAGAAGAATTACTTCCACCTTTTTCACCTTTCTGTTTTGATAACGAATATAACAAAGACTCAAGACCGTCCCAAGAGTCGAACTCCTGAACACGGTGAGTCTTGTTGTCAAACGTATTCTTGAATATTGTCAAAGAATAATTCATTATGTAACTATATCATACCCTTCATCATTTGTCAAGCATGAATACAACAATCACACAACGGTCTTGGTCAGCCAGTTCGGGCATGTGTAACTCTTGTCCATTATACCAGACAAATCGATTGTTCTTAAATTCTACAAGTTCTCCGTTGTAGTATGTTCCCGTGTTACCCCAGAGATAGATGACACCCGCCCACGGATATGTATCTGTATGTGGTGTTAATGCTCTATCTGGATTACTCTGTAACCATTCTTTCTCTTTTCCGTCTATACGATAGAAGTGAAGTCGGTCAACTATCTTACCCGTTGTCTCTTCAATCTTGCGAGTGACTTCAGGATATTTTGTTTTGATATCAAGAGTGCGGAGTCCTGTCCACCCTTCTTTTACATTCATCAAAAAGTTTGACGAACTTAATGTCTGATACTGAACGTTTTCTGCTTCTCTACGGATTTCCCAGAAATCATCAAGAAAGTCATCATGTATGTTCAAGTCATTAGTCATTATAGAATAATTCGAAGTCCCTTGCATACGCTTGTTCTATTAACGATTTTTCTGTGGCGGTCAGTTCTCTGGGTTCATAGTTGCCCATCATGTCGTGACTTAGTTTCATACCAAAGTCCTTCTCCATCTCACTCAGGTTCTCAAATCGATAAATCTTGTCAACATCTATCTTACCATTTCGTGTTACATAGTGTGTTTGGTCATAGATTATATATGGTGTTTTCTTTTTCTTAAAACCATACCCCTTCGGTTCGATAACGGTTCTCAGAAAGTCTTCGAGTGATTCAAACTTCTGTCCCTGTCTCTGTGCATGATAGTAATAACTCAATGCGCGAGAGTATGGATTACGAACCACCGCGAAACTATGGGCATCTGATATGTCATTGAGATACCTCAGTTCATTGATTGACTCATGGTGCAGACCCGATAGTCGATTCCAGTTCTCATGTCCGTTCTCAACCAACCAGTTCCACACACTTGTCCCTGCTGTCTTGGGAATGTGAACAAACAGCAACTTCATAGAGGATACCTGTCAGTCAATATGTGAACCCTATCAACGGGACTTGCGTTTCTCACGCCGTGTCTACCCACAATATTATTGAGTTCGTATATCTTACCCTTTTCCAGATTCCATGTTTCACCGCTGTGTCTGAACCTTACGTCAGGATGTGTAATCAAAGGAATGTGATACCTCTTGGTGCGGTGAAAGATTTTGAAGTCTGGTTTGTCGATATGGTCTGGTATGATTTTACCTGACGGTAAGTTTACCAAGATACCTGTCACCATCTTGGCAGGGCCTTCTATCTCATCAAGGTATGCATATATTCTATCCAGTTCCTCTTTGTATTCTTCGTAAGGAGGGAATACTTTGATGTCATTGAACTCATCATCTTTGTCAGGGTCATACCCACTGATGTTATGACACCACTGAAACGGGACAGCACGAGCCTGTTTATGAACACTCTTCTGTCGTTGTTTCCATTCGTCCCACTCTTCAGGTGTTATGCGAGAGACCCGTTCTGCAAGTGCATCAACGTTTATCTCACCCACAACACGGAGTGTCCAATCAGGTTTGGTTCTGTAAGCTTTAGGCAAAGAACATATCCAACTGTGCTTTAGGTTCTGCGCTCCAACCAACCGCATCGAGGATTGGTTCAAGCGGGTCAAGGAAAGTCTTCTCAAACATCTTGTCGTAGTCCACATATTTTGCGAGTGCAAGTTCGCGTGGTAGATTGACGGGATAGGATATCACATTCTCCTTGATTGGGTTTGGTGTCTTCAAGTAGATGAACTTTACCTTCTCACCATTCTTGACTGTCTCATAACGAGGCATCTGTTTTGTATAGTGATTATATAGTAATGCACCACGAACATGAATTGGTGTAGACTTCTTGTAGATAGTCTTACGGTCAGACCACTTGTCTATGTCTGACACCCCACGAGGAAATGAGATATCCTCGGCGGGTAGACCAGTGAACTCATTTCGGAAGTCACGAATGAAGGATTGTGTTTCTGATTCTGAACCCTTGACCAATATACGAAACATTTCTTTCATCTTATCGCGCACGACTTGGGGAGTAGATGACTTGATTGCCTCGATACCCATCATCTTGAGTTTAGGTTCTGCATACTGCACACCCTCAGAGTTATGAACATTGAGAATGTATCGTTTCTTTGCAACCCAGATACCACGGTCTGCAATCACCTCACGGCCCATCTCCATACGATTGACGTATGCGTTGGTGTAGTCTGCAAGTTCCTGATAGGACTTTTCCAGAACAGTCTCGAAGTGGTCACGACAAATCTTGTCAAGAAACTTCACAGGGTCTTTGGGGTTGAACTGATTGACAATCTTACTCATATTAATATAGAGCGAGTCAGTGTCAATCGCAATCACATAGTCAGAGTCATCAGTCTTGAGAAGAGTATTCATCTCTTTGTTGACTGCACGTTCTGCCCACTTGATTGACAACTGACCCGCAAGTGTGATGGACTCCGCAACTCTTTGGTCAAAGTAACGAAACCATCGGTTACCCAACGCACCATACAAACTGTTCATGAGGATTTTAATCGCCATCTGTTGATTGTCCAGTGTTGCGATTTTGTTTGCAAGAGTCTTGGTGGGAGTTTGTTCATACTCTTGTTGCGCCTCCAACATCTGATTCTTGATGACACGGCGTTCAGAGTAATACTGTTTAATGACACTAGGAATGATACCTTCTCTATCTCGTCTGAAACGAACACCCGAAGGTGCGAGTGCATATTCGGGGTCTGTGTCGGTAACCCCTCGCAACATATGTTCAACCGAAGTGTGAGTGATACCATCCACCACAGTTTCGGGAGACATATTGTATTGCACAATAATATTAGGATACAGAGAATTGAGGTCAAAGGAAGTAACCCAATCATGTGACCCGACTTGAGGTTCTTTTACATAACCACCCGCATAGTCGCCCTTTGGTTTTTCAACCTTTGCGGGAACTGCAATCTTTTGTTGATTGAGAATCCGATAGATGATTGTGTCCCAGATAGTAGTCGTTCCAAGAACCTCTTCATAGTTCACCCCACCTTTGTATGCAAGAGTAAACGCAAGGTCAAGGAGACCCAACTTCTCGTCCAGTTTGTCTACCAGTTCAACGTCTCGAATATTATAGTCGATGAACTTCTGATAGTCTTCCTTATAGAGAGTATACAGATTACCATACTCTTCATAGGATAGTTTACGTTCACCCAGAACGACAAACGCAATGTGGTCAAGTCGATAGGACTCTTGTTGACCTAGAGTATTGTAGGTGAACTTTTGAAATAGATTGTAGTAGTCCAACTGCGCGACACCCATGATGTCATAGGTATTTGTTTCTTTCATACCGAACTTGTTTGCGCGGGCAGTCTTCTTATTGACCACACCCCACGGAGAGAACTTCTTGATAGACTCCTCACCGATTACTTTACGAGTGCGATTGATTAGATATGGAAGGTCAAAACCTTTACTGTTCCAACCTGTCACCACATCAGGCATACCGTGTTGTGACCAGTAGTCAATGAAACGAGAGATGAGTTCCAACTCGTCTTCGCATGGAATGAAGTATACTCCATCAGGTGCTTTGTAGTCACCTAGACCCCAGACACGGAAAAAGTCTTCCTTACTGGATTTGATACAGATAGAGATAACAGGATAGTCTGCTTTGTCAGGTTCGGGGAAACCCTCATCTGACTGAACCTCGATATCAATAGTCGATACAATGATATCATCACGGACATATTTAATTTCGTTGGGGAATCGTTGTGCGATGAACTGTGATACGAAGTTGTTCATACCATAGGTCTTGAAGTTGTCAACGTGTTCATATCGTTTGGTGAAGTCGGTTGCATCTCGCATGGAGTCAAACTCGATGGGTTCAACCGAAGCGCCTTCCAGAGAAGACCACCCACTACCTGTGTCACCATTCACAAAGAGTGTGGGTTTGAAAGGGATTTTCTTTTTGACCGCTTGACCACCAGAGTATCCGCGATAGAATAACTGGTTACCGAAACGGTCTACAGATGTGTAAAAGTCCATAGTTTTTCCTCATGATACATTTACATTATACACGAGTGCGCGACATTTGTCAATCAATAATTTTGTATCCATTTCTTGTGGTGGGGTTTCTCTCCCATGGCGCTTTTTTTACCCCAACATGTTCTTGAGTGATTCCTATTGACTTAGATATAACCTGTGTCGATGCAAGTTTGAAAGGACTGGCCTTTGCATTATTGTTGTATGTGTTGTAAAGGTCAGACGCTGTTCTTCCCACATTTACATGTGGTGGATTGGGATGATGACACATCCATGTATATCTGCCCCAGTCTTCACGATTGTTTGACAGATATGTTTTGACTAACCTCTCTACACATCCGTAAGGGCCACCATTCAAAGGGAATTCCTGTTTCAACAATAAGTCATTCATAAAGATAGCGGCGGGTCTTGAAAATGAATAACAGGACATGAACAGTCCGTGGTTCGCATACGATAATCCATTCTCCATTGTGAAGTCAAATTGTCTTTTGAATTCATCCGCATCAAGTAGATATGAATCGTGTTCCATGACATAGAATCTTGACCGACTCTCTGCCCGTTTCTTGATGAGTTGCCAGTGAGAAATATCTCCTGCTCTCTCAGATGGAGAACTCATCTTACCCTTCTGCATTCCGTGAAGGAGAGGTTTCCAGTTGTAAAGAGGTTCAAGGTCTGAAATCGTATCAGGTGTATAACACTGAATGACTTCAATGTCAAGTAAATCTTGTTTTGACCAAGACTCTAATGCAATCTCTGTGTATTTGACCGACACTGGATTGTTCAGGTCGGCAATCATATATGCTTTCATAATAAAATATTTAGGGGGACAGTTACCCGTCCCCCCTCATATATCAACTAATAAGTGGTTGAATAATTGCTACCATCATGGCAACAGTTGCAACACCTAGTGCTGACAAAAGATTAATATCGGTCATTTTATTTTCCTCGTTTAATCGATATTGATTTGACGAGGCTGCTTCTCTTCTGGGATTTCTAACTTCAGTGTTACTGCAAGTAGACCATCCTGAAAAGATGCTCCAGTTACTTGGACATACTCTGACAGACGGAATCTACGTTCAAAGTTACGAGTCGAGATACCACGGTGGATAACTTCACGACCCTTTGATTGGTAGGTGCCTGTAATTTTCAGAGACCGCTCCTTCTGTGAAATCTTGATATCATCTTTACTGAAACCCGCAATAGCGAGTTCAATTAGATATTCGTTATCATTTTCTTTGATGATATTGTGTGGAGGATAGTGGTCGTTTGCGTGTGACGCAGCGAACTGCATATCATCCAATAGTCTATCAAATCCAATGAAAGCGGATTTCGGGAATAAAGTTTTTTCTAAATTGGTCATGTCTCTTCATCTCCTGTTAAGCAAGACAGTTAGAGAACCCGTTATCGGCATTCTCATTACTATATATAATGTATAGATTTTGAATGTCAAGCCCTGAGAGAAAAAAAATGGCACAAAAAATAAAAACTGCGACTCGAATTGAACCAACCGTAAAAGGCACAAGTATTGGTCGTAAACCAATCTTTAGTTCAATGAATAAACACAAGAGACGCAACCACAAAGCATATCGTGGTCAAGGAAGACCTTAAACTCTTTCTTAAACAAAGAATGCGGGGTCGCAGTCAGGGTCACTCTCAAACCCAAATGAGAATGTGCATCTGGAAACTTTAGGTTCTAACTTATGCCAAGTTCCTCGTGGTATCCAGACTGCATCGCCTGGCGTCATAACACGAACCTCATCCTTGTCGGTAGGTTTCTCATCATACCCGATTGTAATCTTACAGTTGTTGATAACCTGAACAAGAAAGACATCCATACTATCTTTGTGACGAGGATATGACCCAGAGTATTGACCGAAACCAACAAATGCGATGTTGGTAACATGCGGCGGGCCCTTTTTATATTCGTGTGGTTTTTTCTTAGGCGCTTTGGGAATTAGAAAATCTACCAAATCTTTATGGATATCTTTTGCAAACTGTGGTGCAGAATCTCGACAATGAAACCTATTCATACCCAAACGTTGTTTCTCACGATTCCAGTCGTAGAGTTCGTCTGGATGGGTATCGACTAATTTCATTAGTCTTTCCCAATTATATCCTTCGGTATCTACGTTTGTCCACCAATGTTTTTTATTCCGAATCTCGTCAGTATGTAATTGAAAATCTATTTGTTTCCAATGTTGTATTTCGGACATAGTTCCCACTGGTCTTTATCTTTGTAACCAATAATCTTGATTTGACGAAGAGGCGCACAGTCTTGTGCAACTTCTTTATTTTGAATTTCTACTAAACCCCAATCTGACAATAACGTTGCGATAGTATTACGTCTCTCAACATCAGACTGTTCTAGGTTTGCTTTCTTACCATCAAGCATAAACAATTCTTTGAAGTGGACAATATAGTATCGTCCTTGTTTATGAAGTATATGACATGATTGAAATAGTTTATTTTCTTTGCGTGATGCAACGCCGATGCGGGTCAGAGTTTCACGAACTTTGAGGAAGTCATCGGGTTCTGCCAGAGTAATCTCTAACATGTTCACAGGACTCCATGATGCTAATTTACTTTCTTCCACCTTTATTCACCTTTTCTCTTATTGTTTGTAATTGAGAAGGTGATAGGAGTGACAATACTTGTCTTGCTTTTTCATTACTATAACCATAGTATTCCTTCACCAACTCAAGGTCATTTTCTAATTCAGGTTTTACCCATTTGGAAAAACGTTTCCGTTTCCTAATTATATTTATAAGAAATTGATATTGTAGACGGTTGTCTAGGTGGTGATATTTGTTCATCTCATTTGCAAGAACAACAGTATCAGGAAAGTAAGAAAGACTACGGTTGACCATAAACCCATTATAGGTCTTCTCGTCTTCCATCACATCTTTCTTTGTATAGTTTATCGAATTCACATAATCAAAGGGATTCATCTAAATCTCCAGTTGTTCAAGTAGTATATCACACTGTTTGAGGAAAGTCAATCCTTTGTTGTCTCGATATCCGTGTCCGTATACAACTCTTGATATGCCGGCTTGGTAGATGAGTTTTGCACAGTGGATGCATGGGGCGCATGTTGTGTATAAAGTAGACGCCTTCGCTGATTCATTTGATTGCGCCACTTTTGCAATAGCATTCGTCTCTGCATGTAATACCTCTTCTTTCGTTTTTAGATTATTTCCATACTCATCTGTTGTCTCGCATTGGTTAGTCCAACCCGAAGGCATACCATTATATCCAATAGAAATAATTCGATTATCTTTTACAAGGATAGCACCAACTTGCATTCGTTGTGCTGATGACAGTTTTGCATAGACACTCGCTGTTGTCATATGCGCCTTATCCCACTTATCCAAACTCGAACTCCATCTGTTTAGGAATCCATTCACCATCGACATTGACAAGAACCATAGGGTCTCGTTCTATGTCGTTTTTTAGTTTAGGAACAAGAACCACAACTTGGTTAGTTTGTTTATCTAAACGATTACCGTGGTCATCGTAATACCAACTTCGTTCTTCTGGAATGTGGTCGTTATCGCCAATTTTAACATATTTCATGTTTACCCCCAATGTCTGATTACGCCCGCGATGATAAAGAAACAGGTAATCCAATTGACTAACTGTAGCACCATCTTTATATATAATCCTCGTCTCGCCTGCCGTTGAGTTAAGACAGGAGTTTTGGGTTCGTCTTCATCGGTTCTCCCGATATAGTAATCGAGAGACCGAGCCATTATTTTTTCCCAAGTTTTATATTTCATCTCTTCAGGCATCGTTGTTGTCATCCCAATAGACAGCAGCATAGATGCTAATAACTAGGAATAATACTAACCATTCCATATCGAAATGACTCCGATACCGAAGAAGATTAACCAAAACGCGATTAGTCCAACTTTGTCTCTATCCATCACGCCACCCAAAATAAAGTTCCAACGAACACAACCAACACGATACACACTTTTAGTGATACCTTGTCAAGAATAAATCCAAACTTTTCCATTATACATACTCCACATTTGCCATACACTCGGTAAGGCACGCTACTAAATTCAGTTCGTGGTCTGCAACAAACGCATTCTTGTATTGATAATCAGCAAGAATGAGAATGAGTTGCGGAACACTCTCTGGTTTGACATTACCTTCCACACTGTCATATACACCACGGAAGATAGATGCGGGTTCAAGGTCGATATTGTTCACGACCCACTGACGCATTTTCTTGAAGTCTTTTTCCTTCAAGTGTTTATATAGGTCAGTATATTTACTGTTGTCCTCAACGATGATATCAGTAGTGATACTACCACCGATACTGCCCCGTTGCAGTTCGTTCAGACCTCTACGAAAGTCGGGGAAGTGTTTCATCACCAGATTGGCAACGGTCTTACCATTATACTCAATACCCTCGTCACGAAGGATATCACGACAACGGGAGAAGAACTGTTGTCCCAATGTCGCACGGTCTTTGTTGGTCTTCACATTGAACTCATACACACCGCACCGTGAGTGTAGGGGTTCGATGACACGGTTCTTGAAGTTACATGTCAGAATGAACCGACAGTTCTGTGAGAACTCTTCGATGAACCCACGCAGGGCTGGTTGTGTGGATTGAGGATTGAGGTAGTCTGCCTCATCAAGAATAACAACTTTATATCCACCTGACAGAGAGACAGACGATGCGAACTGTTTGATTTTACCACGCAGTGTGTCGATGTTACCTTCTTCTGAACCATTGATTACAATGTAGTCCAGTCCCAGTTCGTTACAGATAGCACGAGCAACTGTAGTCTTACCCAGACCAGCCGTGCCAGTAAACATCATGTTAGGGATTTCACCAGAGTCAACAATCTTCTGAAATGTTTGTTTCAGGTCATCTGGTAGGATAGTCTCTTGGACAGTCTTGGGTCGATACTTCTCAACCCATAAGAATTCTTTACTCATAACAATATCCCTTCAATAAAATTCGTATTCTCAATTCTTTCTTTTGCGTAACCAAAGTAAGTATCGTCTAGTTCAATACCTATAAAATCTCTACCTAGAGACTTACAGGCAACACCTGTAGTGCCAGTTCCCATGAATGGGTCAAGCACTAAACCATCATCTAATGCCTCTAAACAGTTTAACGCAATCTGTTCAGGCATAACCGCAATATGGCCAGTGTCCTTTCTTCTGGCAGTAGGGACACATTCCCAGACATCACTGAGACGTTTTTGATTATTAATTTTAGTCTTACTGTCTTTGGTCAACCAGTATACTCTTTCACTGAAAGGAAAGAATCTCATCTTATCACAGTTCGCACTCTTCTTCATATTCCAAGTGATTTCTTGTTTCAATATAAAGTCACTTTTGAATATCCATTCCAGTGGATGTATCGCAATACCATCAAGTATTCTAACCTTGTGATTGTAGAAGAGACTACCAGTCGGTGAAAGTATCTCAAAACATTTACTGAGAAACTCAATCTGCCATTTCTGATAATCTTCCTCATTCATATTGTTATTAGAATAAGTTCCATGTTTGGTAGTATTGCTACGCATATTTCCGATATTATATGGTGGACTTGTAACGATTGCGTCAACAACCACTCCTGATTCAATCAGGTCATCCATAACATCCAAACAGTCACCTTGAAGTAGTCTCATACTTTCTCCATAATAAAAATCTAGTATATCACATCAATACACTATAGTCAATATAAAAATGGGGTGAGCGGAAAGGAGACGCCCACCCCACCAAGTCGGCGGAAAGGAGGACGCCAGACTTATTCTTTGGTGTCCTCGACACCTTGTTCAGATTGATACTCTTCACAGATTTGGATAATCTGGACTGCTTGGTCGCGGAGTTGTCCAATGGTAGAGAGTTCCTCACCTTTGAAACCGCCTCGTTGAACTACTGTATCAATGACTGCAACGGTTGAACGAGAAACGCGATTGCCTAGTTCGTAAATTGCAGTATGGTCTTTCTGTGCTTTTGCCATCATTATGCTCCGTAAGTTGATGATTTTTCAAGTGCAATAAAGTATTCAATCGCAGATTGTTTACTCGTAAAGTGTGAGATTAATTTAGAGGAAATCCCAACCTCAAAGTCTTCGTTGACAACTTTCACATTACCAACGTTCAGAATAAAGTTGAAGTCAACCCCTTCTGGATAGTCACCCTCTACCTCGATAGAGAATGCATTGGATGTTGCATCCTTACTGTCTACAACAGACAAACGAATTGCACCAGTTGTCGGGGTGATGGAAATCTCCTCATGACCCAATGCGGCAGCGGCACGTTTGACTTTACCCAATGTATCAGTATCTAGGGTAAACTTAACCTCTGCTTCTGGCATATTGATATCCTTGCCAGGCGATGTCAACATCTCTGGGTCAGAGAAGAAATACTTCACAGAGGAACGACCAGTAGAGTCACCGACTACAACATAGTCTTTCTCAAATGAAAGACGAGGAGAGTCAACCAATGATAGAACATTCAGAAACTCATTCAAGTCATAGATTCCAAAACCTTGTGGAAACTCTTCATTGAGTTGTGCAGTAGATAGAACATTACGAGCGACTGAAATAGTCTTGATAACACTACCTTCTGTGATTACGATGTTAGGATTGATTGTTGCATAGTTCTTCAACACTTGCAACGTGGTATCTGTTAGTTCCATAATAAATTCCTTTTCTAATTTATAAAGTGTATTATACTACATCCCGATAGGATTGTCAAGCAGCTTTTAACTTGGAGAAGTTCTTTTCTTTCACGAACTCCAGTCTGCGTTGGAATGCTGCGTCTTCCAGTTCAGATTTGTGAGAGATGACAAACACATTTGTGTCCTCACCCAGACTTGCGATAATCTTCATCAGGTTCTCGATACCCTCTTCATCAAGGGATGAGTCAAAGGTCTCGTCAAGAATAAGAAGATTTGTTGCAACACTATTCTTCATCTTGGCAATCTGTCTCCAAGTAAATAGTAACGATAAGTCAATACGTTGTTTCTCTCCCTCACTGAATGAGTCATAGGAGAATGCGTCACGATGTCGTGACCGAATTGTTTCGGTGAAACTTTCATCCAAATCAAAGTGAACAAAGAAGTCCAAAGTCTGTAGATACTGATTGGTCAGATTATTGATAACGGGTAGATACTGTTTAATAATCTTAGTCTTGATACCAGTATCCTTCAACAACTCTGCACTGATACGATGATATGAATTCTGTTCGTTCAATCGATACTTCTCGTCTTGCAAACCTTCTTTCTCTACACGAAGGTTTTCGAGTTCAGTGTTCGCTTCTGTGAGGTCGCCAGTTTCCTCGTTGAGATTGACCAGTTCATCGTTAATTCCATCGATTGTCCGATTGATTGCCCTAATCTCTTGATTATTAGCGTTAACCTTTGATTGCCATTCCCGTAGGCAATCCATCTGGACTTGGAGGGCTTCCTGTTTTGATAACAAAGACTGTCTTTGCGCTTCACCCATGTCGAGTGCGTTCTTGATAGTCCCAGCTTTGGTCTTACACCTGTCAAGATGATAGTTCTTGGTCTTATCATCAATCTCTTGTTCACATGTGGGACAAGTTTGATTCTCTTCGAAGAACTTTGCCTGTTTGACAACTTCTTTCTGTTGGGTCTTGAACTGTGCAACATATCTGTCAAGTGAGGTAATGTCTTCTGATACCTTAATTGTTTTCTCATTGACATCTGGGGACTTCTCTGTAATATCTTTTGTTAATTCATCATTCTTGTCATTCAGGACACGAATGTCTTCCTGTAAAGATTTGATGGTGTCGAGTTTTTCTTTCTTCTGCTGGGCAGTTATTGAACTCAAGTCACGAAGATACTTCTTCTGCGAATTAATTTTAGTCTCGACAATACTCAACTTGTGACCGTTATCACCAATCTGGTCTTTCAGGATAGACATTCGTTCCTTTAACAATCCGTTCATCTTACTGAACACATTGATATCAAGTAAGTCTTCAATCACTTCACGCCTGGCTTGAGAGGTAAGTTGCATGAACGGCACAAAGGACGAAGACCCAAGAACCACGATTTGATGAAAAGACTTGTGGTTCAACTTGATAATATTGTTCTCAAGCATCTGTTGATATTCCCGTGCGTGAGAATTTTGATTCACCATATTTCCATTGACCCAGATTTCAAACTTATTAGGTTTGATACCACGGACAACCTTATACTTCTGTGAACCAATTCTAAACTCCACTTCGACCAACAGACCCTTTTGATTGATACTGTTGACGAGTTGAGGTTTAGAGATTTTACGGTGAGGTTTACCAAACAGTCCGAATGACAACGCATCCAACATAGTCGATTTACCCGCACCGTTATGTCCCACTACCAAAGTGGTGGGTGACATATCAAAGTCAATCTCGGTAAGATTATTACCCGTTGACAAAAAGTTTTTGAATCTTAGTTTTTCAAAGTTAATCATTTAGTTATAATATCACACTGGTTAGGAGTTGTCAAGCGATTTGTTTTTTTCTTCCGTCATCCCACACCAGTTACACTCATGACCAATTTCAGTTCCAATGACATCCTTTTCGACACGACAGTAGTGTTCCCAAAATCCTTCGGGTGGTTTGAACCCGTCACTAAACCCCAGACCCATCTATACAATCTCCATACTTTGCGCTTCTTTCATAAGGTCAGATACCTCTTTCTTGATTCGGTCTCTATCCAAATCAGTATTGACAGCATCTATATAGTTGAACACTAACGTCTGTGTATCCTCTACAGAGATGTTCTCATCTTCAACATTTTCACCAATGAACTCCTTGAAATCTTCTGCGATTTTCAGTTCATGAATCTTCTGCGCCTGCACACGGTCAACAAAACGTTCAAACTCATATGGGTCACCCTTGTTGACTACAATTAATTTGACAAACTTATTATCAAGATATGATAGGTCTTTGAACTTATTCATGTTCTCATGGTCATAATAAATTTTTTCAAAGATTGTAATGGGATTACGAATCGATTCAAGTTCTCTTGTTTCTGTATCAAATACATGAAAATACTTTGCATCATTGCAGTCGTTCCAGAAGAACTCCATCTGACTTCCCAGATAGTGGATGTTACCCTGTGATGACTTTGCATGGAAGTGACCAGACAAAACCATTTCAAAACGGTCAAAGTGTTTCTTGTCCATACCGTCTTGACATGGCATACCCTTCTGCATTTCAAACCCTTGCAGTTCTAAGTGAGCACCTACAATATCTGCTTTACATTTTGACAAAAACTTTAAGGTGTCTTCCTCATTCTCCTGATTAATCCACGGAATGAGTGCGACCTTTACACCATCATAATTCAATACACTTGGTTCAAGAACAAGGTTGACCTCATTCATGTAGTGTCCTTGTAACTCTTTAAGTGAATTTAGTTCGTTTGTATTCTTGTAGTATACATCATGATTGCCTGGAATAATATCCATAGTGATACCATGTTTACGCATAGGTTCAAGAAAGATTTTACGATTGTGTGATAACGCTTTGAAGTTTACGGTCTTACGATTATCGTAATAATCACCCAAGTGTAAAATGTGTTTGATGTCGTTCTCTAACAAATGTGGAAAGAACACCTCATTGTAGAAGCGTTCTTGGTAATCCATAAAGATGTCAGAGGAGTTGCGAATACCCGCATGGGTATCATTTAGGATTGCTATCTTCATTTGCGACTCTCTTCAATGCCTCTGCCATGCTCAATCTTACAGAACTCATGTTCTGCATTTTAATCGCTTTTTTACGCAACTTGCGATGCGCCACTTTTTCTTTTTTATCCATTAATAGTCTAATCTCCTTGCATCCACTATCGTCTGACAATCTTCCAACCACTGTTGAAAAGACAGGTTGTCCTTATACAACTCGCGTTTCTCTGGTGTCCCGAAGTAATCGAGAACCCATTGCGCTTGTTCAAGGGTCTTCCCGTGATAGGATAGATTTTTCATTTTCCTATTATACCAAACTTGACAATATTAGTCAACAATAAAATTACTTAAATCAGAATCCGCTTTGACTGTGCGTCTCTTACGTTCCTTTTTAACAATATCTTTCCACTCAGAGTCTTTCTCTTTGACCTCATCAATCCGAATACGAAGTTGGTCAACAAATGCCTGTGCGACTGAGGCTGATTGTTCATCACCCAGTTCATTGTCGAGGAAGTTCTCAATACCAGATTGATTGATATACTTCATCTTAATATCCTGTTGTTTCTTTTCTTTTTCAATACGGCGTAAAAATGCAAACCATGAAATCTGTGTAAAGTATGCAAACGCATTTGGTTTACCCGTGCGTGTCGCTGCCTCTAGATTATAATTCTCAATCGCCTTGAGACAATTCTCTACCGCATCCATCACCATCTCTTCGCGATATGTGTATCGAACAAAGTTTGATTTGTGCGACAATCCCTCACAGATTTTGAGAAAACATTCCGCGATATAGTCAGGAACTTTGGGTAGATTATTATTTCCCGATTTACGTTCTTTATCCAACAAAGTAACATAGTCTACTACTGCCTGTGAAAACTGTGCATTATTTACATAATGTGGTTTATCTTTTGGTTTTACTTTTGTCATAATATTCTCCAGATTTAATTCATATTATACTACATTTTTTTTCTCATGTCAACTAAAAATAATGCTTGACAAAAGTTGTAATTCATGTTATACTTAAGCTGCCTTTTGGGGAGGGTTGAATACCCTAGTGAAGTTTCTTAGGGTCAAACTGAATTACGTTACTGTAATCACTATCGTCCTTCAATAGTTTTAGATAATCTTCAATACCTTTCGCAGATGCTTTCACTTTCTTAGTGATACTTTCAATATCTTCGGAAGTGGGGTGCGAATCTTCATAATCCCTTTCCCTCTGTTTATTCATCTGCGCCATCTCATCAACTGCCTCATCATATTGTGCAATGAGAGTTTTTGGTGGAAATCCGATACCAACAACATGATTACCATTTAAGACAATTAGGTCTTCTGGATTCTCTTGATATACCATCCACGGCCGGAACGAATAATATCGAACACCCGTTTCAGCCATTTCACCCATAACAAGTTTCATAGGTTTTCGAACTACAATCTCAAGTTCTTCTTCGTTGTGCCATTGAATAATCTCACACACAACTTCTTCACCTGACACGAGTTTGAATTGTCTGACTTCGTATTGTTCTTCGTTTATATCCATAGTATATCCTTATGTTTTACATAACTATTTATATGTAAGATAACTTTTCCTTTTTGTAGTTATCAAGAAATTCCATCATCGTCCCTACTTCATCTAGTTTGTATCGCCATGAATCTGCTTTGTAATAGTGTTTGAAATTCTCAGGTGTTTCATATTCTTTCATTGCTACGGGTTGACCCTGAAAACAATATGTAGGGTCGTGTCCAAGTCTCATATATTTTTCAGCTAAAAAATCTTCTACCCATTCTAAAGCGTCAAACCAGTCATAGTCACCACTAGGATGAATCCAATAATTAAACATTCGTTTTTTCTCAGGATTTAATCCGTCTCTACTCATGATAGTGTTTTCATATAATTCGCGATGAATGGGATTTAATATTGTGATATCATTTGAAAAAGTGTAACCGTAATCTATAAAATTTTTCGTTATAGTGTTATCTATCTCATCAATAATACTACCATCGTCCTGTTGCAAAAATAGAGGTAGATATGAGATAGTGTGATTAGACCAATACTTATTTAACCAATCCTTCGATGCATCTAATGTTTCAAATGTCTCGAATGGTAGTCCCGCAATCATAGTCATAGAACCCGTGTAAAAGTATGGAGAGTTTTTGTTAAAATATTCTTCGACCTCAAGTAATCCTTCTTTTGTCTCTTCGGGCGGCATTCCCTTTCCCATGACCTTTGCTGACTCATAATTAAATGATTCAACACCATAACTGTGTGATGTATAACCCGCAGCAATCATGTCATCCCATGTTTCCTTACCGTGACGAATCAATAAGTCTGCTCGTGCATATCCATGAAGTTGTGTTTGAAACGGAAGTCTTCTTACTGCATCACCCACCATCTTCATTTTTTGTTTACTGTCATTTACTGTATCATCTGTGATATAGTAGTTCTTTACTCCCCAACGTTCATAGTTTTCTAACAGTTCATCGTGGACACTATCACCATCACGCATCTGATTACCCTTCAATCCAATGAGGGGGTATGAACAATACTTACATGCAAAACGACATCCACGACCTAATTCAATATTTAACATTTCATTAGGTTTGATAAAGTCTCTATCCTCATAAGATATCGCAGCATCTCGTTTAGGGTAACATGGATAATCATCATATCCATCAATAATCTCTAATCCAGTCGTAGATTTTTTTACTATAGGTTTTTCTTTCCCTGCTGTCAAATGACCTAAAAGTGCGTCCATCGCATATTCACCGTTTCCAGCGATGTAATAATCTACGCCAGGCAAACAGGTAATACAATATGATTTTACTCCACCCGCAACAAATTTTACCCACGGCCATTTCTTTCGAATATATTCCATGAGTCTTACAAACTGTGCGGCAGAATCTCTGTCTAATTGGAAGATGACACTGACGCCAATGAATACAGTATCTTTTGTTATTCTTTTATCCACATATTCACGAAGTTCTTCATCAGAAAAATGATACATGTAATCAAGACATTCTATATCCCACCCTTGTTTTCTTAGATATGTCGCGACTCTATGTGCGCCAAATGCTCGATAAAAATCGGGGATAGATTGTATCCCTGCGTATGCATTTCCAAATTTACTACTTGTCCTGTCTGCTGTTCTTTCTTTTTTGTTTTTTTGGAACATGTTTTTCATCATGCCAACTCGAAAGCCGCCAAACATCAATCCGTGCATTATTTCAAGTCCACTTTGTAAATCTTATGGGGAAACTGTTCTTTGGTATATATCTTGATTCTTTCTGCGCTGTGTCGTAGGGTAAAGTTCTTGTGTGACCTAATATGCATGTCATCCGCAATGTCGTAGAGTTGTGTGACCGACCCATCATCTGACTGACGCAAACCCCGTCCTATCGATTGCAAAACTTTAACTTGAGACTTACTAGGACTAGCAAAGACAATGTTATGCAGATTCCTAATGTTGATGCCTGTGCTAAAAGTGCCGAGTGATGCAACGATGATAGCATTTTTCTGTTTCTCCACGATGCCGCGAATCTGTTCGCGGTCAGTTGCGTCCACCTCACCCGACACATAGAAAATCTTACGACCTTCCTCTGCCTTATCTCTCATCATGTCAAAGAGAATCTTACCGTGTTTCTCTACGAACTGAAAGAGAACCAGAGTGTTACCAGTCTGGTCAAGTGCGAGATTGGTGATGAGTTTATTTCGTTTCTCGTTCTGAACGATATAGTCAATCTCTTCCTGATAGGTTGCGTCCTTCAACATATGACATACATCATTGTGATATCGCAATAACAGGACAGATATATTTAGTTTCGCAAGTGTTCCCTTCTCTTGCAAATCCCGTGTCATAGTGACACGTTTAGTTGGCCCGAACAGACCCTCTAATACCAGTTTATTAGTTTCAGTGCCATCGAGCGTGCCAGTGGTGCCGAAACGGTATTCTGCGTTGAGACATTTGTTCATGATACCTGACAGGGATTTTGCCTTGAACAAATGCACCTCGTCTCCAAATACGCAACCGAAGTTCTCGAACCATTCCTTTGGGAACTTGTAGATAGATTGCCATGTGGAGATGACGATTTGTTTGTCAGTGTTCTTGTCTTTGCCTGAATAAATCTTATGACATAGGTCAGGGTCAAACCCATATTCTTCAAAGTCCTTATGCATCTGTTCGACCAGACTTGTTGTGGGAACAACAATGAGAACCTGTTTATCATAGTTATCGATATACCACCGCAACAGATTATAGATGATAAATGACTTACCCGAACCTGTGGGTGACAGAAGAATCGCCCGTTTTTTCTCGATACTGTGGGTAACTGCATCATATTGATAGTCGCGTAGTTCAAAAGGTAGACCTAGTTCACTCTGAAACTTGATGAGATTCTGGTGTTGAACGTGATTAGTTTTTGCGGGATGACCGTATGCGGTCTCCTGTAGTTGGAGAGGATACATGCGGTCAGAACAGAACTTCTTCAGATGGTCGTAGAGACCAACATTCAGTTCGCGAGTGACCTGATTGAATAGTTTGATTTTCCCGTCCCACTTGCGTGACTTATACATCGGCATGAATTTATAGCCTGGCACATAGAACGAAAAGTAGTCGCGCAGTTCGGGGAGTTGGTGTGCTTCACAGTCAACCAACATCATAGAATGGTCTTTGAGACCGACTGTGATAGTATTAGGTAAACTCACAACTTGAACAGGATGAGAATAAGTAGGATGTTAGTCAAAAATATTTCAACCGCAAGGATGGTGTGATACCATACCCAGCGTGACTGATATACCTTGTTTACTTTGAAGGTTTCTCTAACTTCATCAAACCATTTCATTTTATGCTCCCGCTTCGAATTGCCTCCAGCGTATCATGTTACCGATTGTCTGGTGTCGCCAGTTCAGGTTACTAACTATTTCTTCGAGTGTATCTATAATCGTTTTAAGATACTGAATTTTCATTTCAGAGTCTTGGATATCTTTATCAGAGTCATAGTAATATTCTTTGAAGTTCTTGGTGGTTGCATTTAGACCATCATACGGGTCATACTCCCATCCACGGGATTCGATATCTTCTTGAGACATCTTACCTTCATAGTAGAGATATTTATCTTTGAGGAGAGTCTTCTGGTCAAACTCTGCCTTCTTGAGACGTAGTTTGGTCAGAGATAAGTATTCGAGATACTTCGAATGTAACGCAGGGGTCACACGCGAGGTCTCGTCTAGTTGATGTTTTGCGATTACGGAGTCTTCTTTCCACTCCGCAAGGATACTTTCTAAATCAATCATAATGTATTATACCAAAGTTTATATAAAAAGTCAAACTATTTCGAATTGTGCAAACCTAAATGATGCGTCAAATGTCAAGATACTAGTTGCGCCTGTTGTTGACTGGAAGTCGATTGTTCCTAGTGATGTGGGGACACAATCCTTATATCTTATTTTCTTGGTTGTATTGTTGTGACTGGATAGAACCGACAACGTGATATCAGCATATGTAGGGGCTTTGGTCATCGCGTCACCCGCAGACACTTGACCGTCATTGATGATACGAATCATCCAGTCATACATTTCTTTGTATGAAGTCATATCCTCATCGAGAATAATCTGGAATGAGACTTCAGAGAAAGTTATCTTGTCTCCCGCGAGAGGGACAGATGTAATACGGCGACTAGGTAATTCTACAGGAGATAATGTCGCGCCTGGATGATTGACTGACTGACAAAAATATTCCAAGTTTGGATAACGTGTTCTGTTTATGATAACACGAAAACCCGTTGGTTGGAGATAATTCAGATTCGTTGTCAGTGTTTCATCTGATATCTGAACAGTTGATGTTACTGGCATAGTTACCCCTTATAATATACTTCTATTTATAAGAGTTTTGCGTTACATGTTCTGTAGTTTATCAAGAGTTAGATATTCAAAAGTGATACCTTGAAGTGCAACCTGTTCTTTGATTACCTGACAACGTTTCTCCAGATACTCGATTTTTTTCAATGTTGACTTACCACCATCTTTGTTATAGTCATATACCAACCAAAAATTCTTACCATAACAACCGCATATCAAGTTCATGAAAACATGAGAGAGTTTATCAAAGTGCGACTCCGCATTCCCCAATTGTTTACACTCGACATGAACAAGGTTATCTTTATGTATCAACTCAAAATCACCTTCACGGGGTAATCCAAAATGACAGTTGAATTTTGGTTTTGTGGTGATACCTCGAATATTACTATTTGATTTCAAGACATCTTCTGTGATATCCTCAAATAGTTTACCCGAATGTGTTGCAGATTCCCCAGCATGAGGTCTCCAATCCATCACAATATCTTCACCCCAAAGAGAGTTTTGAACCTTTACTTGGTCACCATATTTTTCAATCAATTTAGTATTCATCGTATAATATCAATCTCGTCTGCGTTCACATTCCATGACTCTACAACAGTTCGCAGACGATTATCCTGTTTTAGAGTTTCATATCGATTAGATGCCTTGTTGCGCCACCACTCTGTCACACTCTCAAGACTGAATCGGTCAAAGTTCTCTTTCTTGACCAGTGTGTCTGTCTCAAGATTGAGATACTGTTGCACATTCTCATACCCATAGGTAGAGTAGTAAGAGCGTTTCTTTTCGGTGAGACCCTTTGCATCAATGAAGGTCTGACAGAACTTCTTATATTCACCCTCATCAAACTCTTTCAGTGAGTTCTTGATAATCGCGACCATCTTGGTCTGTGTCTTCAGTTTACGAGATGAGGCGTCTGAAGGAACAAGAGGGACACCATCATTCTTCTTGATGAACCAATCACTCAAACTGCGATAGTTGTCATCATTAATTAGAGGTGCGAAGTTAGAGTCTGTCAGACCATTGTGTCTCAAGAATGGTTTCATACCATCGTATTGAGACGCAGACTTAGTTGACCCATACAGAGATGTAGTCTCAAACATACAGATGTTCGCATCGTATTTCTCATTGAGACGTTCCCGTGCCATATGGGAGCAACAGATAGCGGCAAGTAACTTACCACCAAGATAGTTGAAACCAAACGGTTGGGTCGGAACAATATTGAACCCCATGATGCACGAGTCATTGAAACGTTTCATCACATCGGGATTCAATGTGTCCAGTGGTTTACCCAACCAGTCATTGCGTGGTTTGGAGTTGATAGTCGGTGACCCGAAACGAATCATACCAACGACCAGACCAGTGTTCTTTTCTTTCACAATAAAGTTTAGTTGTTTGCCTGGGATTGATGACTCGACTGGTGCGGATGTGGTAATCTCCATATACTGCATGAACTCATTGAGTTTGGGTTCATAGATAGTGAACTCCATATCACGAGGGTGGATATCAAACTTGTTGAAGATGTCTTCTTCTGGCCCCATGCCAGGCAGAGAGTTGAAAGCAGTTCTTTCCATGCGTTCCAGTTTGACTGTTCGCATGTAATCGTCAATACGGTCAAAGTTCGCGAAGAACTCTGTAAATACATTCGCAGCGTATAGTGCGTCTTCCTTATTCAAAATCATAGTTGTGCCTCATCGTATAATAACATTATACTCTATATAGCATCGATTGTCAAGGGAAAATTGGAGCGGACGGAGAGAATCGAACTCCCATCAGTAGGTTGGTAACCTACGGCATTACCATTATGCTACATCCGCACAACTTATATATACAACTTAATGCAAGACTTTTTCGGCATTCTGTGCTAACTTAGCAGCGACTTCCAACCAGTATTCCTTCGCCCAGTCAGACTGAGCGTTCTCGTATGCCTTCATGGCATTACAGAGAAGACGAGTATAATCAGGCATTGAACTTAGTATCCGTTACTAGTTTGCCTGCACTAATTTTGTGGGACTTGATTTGAAACGTTTTGTCTGCATCATTTTCTTTTGCAAACTTCGCAGTAGCAATACATTCACGCAGTTTTTTGTCTGCTTGTTTATGAACAGATTCAAGGGACAAACCATCGAAACGTTTTCCACCTTTACTACCATCTTCGTAAGTAATTTCCAAATCAGCGTAATACATATGTGTCATTGATAATCTCCAATCGCATTAATAACTTCTACACCATATTCATTGACCAATGTCTCTACACGAGCATCACGGTCTTCTTTGATACGAAAGTAGTAACCTTCTACTTCCCCACCAGTAACAGAGGTATCGACCTCTACAAAAAATTTACCTAACTTCATTACTCAACCTCATATTCTACAATAACAACATTCTCTGCGAAACC
>Ga0129348_1000023_pt1 | contig 43519 bp, 43 predicted proteins | sample CPBDNA_4_FD_94424 | JGI IMG/M metagenome (GOLD analysis project Ga0129348, IMG submission 94424) | Freshwater to marine salinity gradient microbial communities from Chesapeake Bay, USA - CPBay_Sum_27_0.8_DNA | ecosystem: Environmental > Aquatic > Marine > Coastal | place: USA: Chesapeake Bay...
AGAAAATAGCTCGATGCCAGGTAAAAACATTCAAACGAAGAAAGCCATCCCTTGAAGGGGTGGCTTTTTTTGTGCCCATTTTCGCATTACTTTGGTCCTGATTGGTTCACTCAATTGCCATGGAATCGGATCTAGCTTTTTGATAAGCAGTCGTGCTGTATAGGCTTAACCTCCCTTTTGATTCTGTATTGATTGTGATATTTTTCGATCTGTTGAACTCTCGCTCATCACTTTTGTGAATCTGGCTTAACTATTTTTGACCCTATTTTATAGGTCAATTAAGGGGTTTTCTTGGAATTTTTGTTTTTAGGTCTGACAGCTTGAGCACCAGTGGGTGCTGCGTCCTGCAAGCTTGATACGTTCAATTGCTTGTCCACATTTCAAGCATGGTTGTCCTGTGCGCCGATACACCGCAGCTTGTCCTCCATAATTGCCATTCACTCCTTCCAGATCTCTGAAGTCACTAAAGGTTGTTCCCCCTGCTCCAATGCTCAGTTCTAGGATCTTAATTAGGCACACTCTGAGCTTGTCTAATTGCTTGCGATTGAGTTGTCCTGCTGCTGTTTGAGGGCGAATGCCCGCAGCAAATAAACTTTCGTCGGCATAGATGTTGCCTGTGCCAGCCACAATCGATTGATCCAATAATGCCGCTTTGATCGAGCGCGTTGATCCTTTGAATCGTTCTTGTAAGTACTGCGTTTTGAAGTCTTGGCTAAAGGGCTCAGGCCCCAACTTTTTCAAACCCGTCATGACTGACTCCACCGCAACTGCAGGTGGGACCCACCACATTTCAGCAAAACTTCTCAGATCAACGAAGCGCAATTCCTGGCCTTTGGCATTCCAAAATCGAACGCGCGTGTGATTGCAGGCTGGAGTGTCGTCTTCGATCCACTGAAATTGTCCGGTCATTCGTAAATGCACTCCCCAATATCCGGCGCTCTCTTCAGCTGCATCTGCTTCGGCTGATGCTGGCCTATGCAGTTCTGCGTAGAGGTACTTTCCTCTTCTCGTCCATTGACCTACACGGCAATTGACGAGTCCCAATTCAAAGTACTCAGGTCCACCAGGACTCGCAATCGCCCTGTCCCGGCACACTTCAAGATCGCTGATGACAAATTGGTCAAGACGATCCGCTAATCCACGACGAACCGTCTCAACTTCTGGGAGTTCGGGCAACGGCCTCAGGCCGGCTCTAGTTCCGCTTGAGCGAAATTATTGGTGTTGATTCCTCCTTCTGATCCAGAAATCCCGTTGTAATTCACCTTTTCAAAGCGAACAACCACCGGGTATCGAATGCCTGAAGTATCGATGGAGGCCACCGTGCCGACATCGTTGTACCAATAGGACTCAGGGCGCTTAATGCGCACCTTGTCACCGCGGGAAATTGCCATCGCTGCGCAGAAACGTTGATGCAAGCTGAGCGTATCGCTGCATGGTCTCCAGATGGAGTGAGCGTCACAGAATGTCGTTCGCCCTGATGCTCAGATCGCGGCATCGCCATGGCAGCATCCATCACCACCCCACCGACAACGCCTTTGACGAGCCTGAGTCCCGAAGCACCCGCGTTCAATCTCGACCTTCCAGATCCTGAAAGCGATGCCATCAGCACGATGGAATTCCTGGCTCGTCTCGAGCAGGCCTGGGATGTGTGCGACAAATTTGATCTTCAGACTGAAATCTGGCGTGGTCGCATCCTGAAATCGGTGCGTGATCGCGAAAAACGTGGAGGGGAAGGACGCGGTGCGGGCTTTTTGCAGTGGCTTCGCGAACGGGAAATCAGCAAGACCCGGGCGTATGGACTGATTCAGCTGGCTGAATCAGAGCAAGGTTTGGTGGGTGAGGGTTTGCTGGAGCCATCGAGTGTGAACCAGTTTTCAAAACGGGCCTTTCTTGAGACCGCGTTGGCAGCGCCTGAAGTGCAGGTGATGATTGCGGAAGCGGCCAACGAGGGGCAGGAGATCACCCGTAAGCAAGTTCGCAGACTGACGGATGATTTCACCTCTGCCACCAGTCCCTTGCTGCCTGACGAAATTCGGCAACGCGCACAAGAGAATTTGTTGCCTTCCAAGGTTGTCGCGCCATTGGTTCGCGAACTGTCCAAGCTTCCCGAGCTTCAGCAGGAAGACTTCCGCAAGGTGCTTCGCGATGCGCCGGAGCTGGATCGCATCAAGGATGTCACTCATACGGCCCGATGGATTACCAAAGCCACGGAGTCAGGCGTTGCTGTCCGTGCCTTTCACCAGGGTGATCTGGACCTAGAGAAAGCAATGCAGGAGGCGCAGCGCCTCGATGCTCTTGGTTTGCTTGCCGATGCCGTAGGGCAGGCTCAGGCGCTGGAAGCCGCCGTTCTCAAGCTTCATACCTCTTGGAGACGGTTAGGCGGACTGCATGAACGGCTGTGGGTGGAAAGCGGAAGCAGCACACCTTATCTTCGTGATGTTTTGACAGCGCTACAGACCTTGAGTGGGGCCACCATGCGGGTGTCGCTCGGGGAACTTGCTGGGGGCAAGAGGGTGAGACTTCAACTCGTTGAGGAGGCTCCTGACCAACTGGAGCCTCCCATCACCCTCTAGATCTAGTGCTCGTTAAAGTGAGAACACTATCTGTGGAGTGAGGGTGCGAGTTGGATCTACTCCTTGAGGCTCTCCACAGGTATTACGGCTGGGATTCCTTTCGTTCCGGACAGCGTCCGGTAATCGAAGCCCTGCTCAGCGGCCGTGACTGTTTAGCTGTGTTGCCAACGGGCGGGGGCAAATCACTCTGTTTTCAGCTCCCTGCCTTGGTTCGGCAAGGGTTGGTGGTGGTGATTTCTCCACTCGTTGCCCTGATGGATGATCAGGTTTTGCAACTCCAGCGGCGGGGCATTGCTGCCGCCTGCCTGCACCGCGGGATTCAACCGGAACAACGACGTTTGATTCAGACGCAGTTGTCGGCTGGCAGCTTGCGTCTTCTTTACCTCGCCCCTGAGCGTCTTCAAGGGGAGGCGGCGAGGGACATGCTCTCTGCCCATGCGCGGGAAGGGCGGTTGGTGGCTTTGGCCGTGGATGAAGCCCATTGCATCAGCGCTTGGGGGCATGATTTTCGGCCCGACTACAGGCGTCTTGGTCAACTTCGCGCCCTGTGTCCTGGCGTTCCACTCGTTGCCTTGAGTGCCACCGCAGCCCCGAGGGTGCGGGCTGACATTCTCCGTCTGCTGGGGTTGTGTAAACCGCTGATCCAGGTGTCGTCGGCGCAACGCAGCAATCTCCACTACACGATGCGGCGCCGTCCGAGCGATCCTCTCCCTGATGTTTTGGAGGCTCTCAAGCACTCACGTGGTGCCACTTTGATCTATGCCAGGACCCGGCGCTCGGTGGAGCTTTTGGCCGAAAGGCTGCAATCCCAAGGGATTCAAGCGATCACGTATCACGCGGGACTGGAGGTGGAGCGCCGCGAGGAGGCACTCAAGCATTTCCTAGAGGCTGATGCGCCGGTTTTGGTGGCCACCGTGGCGTTTGGGATGGGCGTTGACCGCCCGGATGTGGGGCTGGTGTTGCATTTGGATTTGCCGGCCACCCCGGAGGGATATCTCCAGGAGTCAGGTCGCGCTGGACGCGATGGCAGACCGGCCCATTGCCTGGTGTTGTTTTCGCCTGGAGATCGAACCAGCTTGGGCTGGGCCATGCAGTCCACGTTGCGTCGTGCTGCTGAATCCAAGGCCAAGGCTTCCGACGATGACGTTTGGCGGGTGGAGTTCTCCCAGCAGCAATTGAGGCGGATGGAAGCTGTTGCTGAGGGAGAGATTTGCCGCGAGCAAGCCCTGTTGCTCTCGGTGGGCGAGCTCACATCTCCTTGCGGCCGCTGTGATCGTTGCTTGGCCGATGGGCGGGCGAAGGATTGGTCGGATCGCGCCCAAGAATTATTGGAGGTGATCGATGCCGGTCAGGGAGTAGACATCCGCAGCTTGACGGAGCGTTTGCGCGAAATTGATGGCAGCGAAGGGAGTTGGGGCTGGCTTGCGCGCAGGCTTGTGCAAGAGGAGCTCATTCGTGAGAGCAATGACGGCGCTCAACGCTTGTCCTTAAGGGATAGCGGCAGACAATTTCTGCATGCCCCGTGGCCTCTGCATTACGCGGCTTGAGTGCAGTTGCCCAATGACCTCCACCTGGCTTAAGCGGTTTTTTTACATCGATCCATCACGAGATCCCTCTCGAAATTGGTCTGGGGGGCAATCCAGCTTTTCCATGCGCCATCAGAGCTGGTGACGTTGATTTTGCCTGCTGAGCAGTTCACCGCTACGTAGATGGGCTTGCCTTCGCTGTTCAAGGTTGGAGCCACCATGCTGCCGCCCATGGATTGCCAGTTGCTCCAGTCCACTTGGAGCGGACCGTAGGTGCGCCATGCCGCTGGTTTGGCCTCCACTGCTTTTTTTGGTGCTGCCGTTTTTGTCGCAGCAGGTTTGGCTTGAACTGGCTTGCTCTGAACGGGTTTAGCCTGAACCGACTTGGCTGGCTGGCTGGCCGTGGCGGTGAGAACGGGCTTTGCTGCTGGTGTGGTGCTGGTTTGCACTGTTGTGCTGACAGATGTGCTGACAGATGTGCTGACCGATTCGCTGGTCTCAGGGCGACGGGTGTCCCGCAGCATCAACTTGGTTCCAATCGTCACCTTGTTGGGGTCATTGATGGTGTTGAGATCAATCAACGAGGCCACGGGAACCTCATAGGCGCGCGCGATCTGGGTGAGGGTCTGACCCCTAGCCACGGTGTGGGATGTGGCATTGGGGTTGGCTTTGATCGGCGTCGGCTTGGCCTTCGCCACGGGTTTTGGCTTGGGAAGCACGGCCGATGTCGGCAGCTTCAGCGTTTGGCCAACCTCAACATGGTCAGCGCTTGGAAGGCTGTTGATGGCGATCAGATCTCTTTCACTGACGCGATATCGCGCCGCAATGCCACCGAGGGTGTCTCCCCCGCGAACGGTGTGGCGTCCTTTGCCAGCGCTAACAACACCCCTGGCACCACTTGGCAAACGCAATGTTTGCCCAACTTCTACATGGTTGGAATTGCGAATTCCATTTTCTCGCATCAAGCTTTTAACGGAAACGCCATAGCGGTCAGCAAGACCGGAGATGGTGTCACCTGGTTTTACTGTGATCGATGCCGCGCCCGCTTGAAGGGGCATCAGTGCCGACAGGGTTAGGGCGGCGGCAACAATGCTTCGCATTCTTCTTTCTGAGCTGGGCGAAACATAAGGTGTCCGGCCCAACTTGCCAGTCCCTTGTGCGGATTGATTTGTTTCGATTGATGGGGATCCTTGTTGCGTGGTGTTCAGCCAACCAAACGGCGAAATACCGCAGGATTGAATGAATACGGGGGGTAGCGGAGACGGATGTCGAGAAAAAAGGGCCGGCTCAGCACCGAGCGCTCGTGGGAGAAGGTTTGAAAGCCGGTTTCTGCGTGATAGCTGCCCATGCCACTGGGGCCCACTCCACCGAATGGCAATTCAGGAACCCCTTTTTGCATCACCACATCGTTAAAGCAGACGCCACCTGAACTGGTGCGTTGCAGAACCTCGCTTTGGTCGTTGTGATCACCGCCGAAGAGGTAGATCGCCAATGGCTTGTCTTGCTGTTGAATCCGTGTAATGGCGGAATCCAACGTATCCACCGTCAACAATGGCAATAAGGGGCCAAAGATTTCCTCTGCCATCAAGGGATCCTGATCGCTGTGCACCTCAATCAAGGTGGGTGCGATCTTGCGGCTTTGGCGGTCGCATTCCCCCCCAAACAGGATGCGTCCCTCTGCTCGTGCCGTTGCGAGCAGGCCTTCGAGATGTTGAAAATGCCGATCGTGGATTAAGGAGCTGAGATCAGCAGAAGCGATTGGATCTTCTCCATAGAGCTTGCGGCGCTCCTCTCGTAAGGCTTCCACGAGGCGCTGCCTGATGCTGGTCTGAACCAGGAGGTGGTCAGGGGCGATGCAGGTTTGTCCAGCATTCACCCCTTTGCCCCAAATCAAGCGGCGGGCGGTCACTGCCAGGTCTGCACCGTCGAGCACAATGGCAGGATTTTTGCCACCTAGCTCCAGCGTGACGGGCGTGAGATGACAGGCGGCACCGGCCAGCACCTTGGCTCCAATCGCTCCACTGCCTGTGAAAAAGATGTGGTCGAAACCAAGGTCCACGAGAGCGGCCGCGGTGGATCCATCCCCATTCACCACCCTCACCACATCGCTGGGGAATCCCTCCGTGATGAGGCGTGTGATCAGGGCTGCAGTGGCAGGAGCATGCTCGGACGGTTTCAAGACAACGGTGTTCCCCGCAGCAAGGGCACTGATCAGGGGCTGGAGCGTGAGCATGAACGGGTAGTTCCAGGGACCGATCACAAGCACGCATCCCAAGGGCTCTCGGATGAGTTGGGCCCGCCCTGGCTGTTGCGCGATCGGCACGGGGATGCGGCGAGGGCGCATCCAGGCCTTGAGGCGCCTCCGCGTAACTTTTAATTCTTGGAGCAACGCCACGATTTCAAACATCCCCTCGAGCTCTGGTTTGGCGAGGTCGACACGAAGAGCCTCAAGAATCTCTGCTTCATGGCGATCCAGCAGGTCGCTGAATCGTTTCAATTGCAGGCGCCGTCAAGCTTCTGGTCGGGTCTGCCCCGAGACGACAGCGGAGCGGAGACTCTTTAAATCAGTAGCTTGGAAGGCCTCGTGGGGGCAGGAGCTGACCATCGCAAGCCATGGGATCTGATTCCAAGCTCGCAGTCCTGATCGATGGATCGCGGACGAGGGGGTGACGTCGCGGCCGATCAGGGTTAGTACGAGTTGGAATGGTTCCGGCGTGATGACAAAGCAGCAGCCGTGGTGGAACGGTGCCGTCATCTACCAGCTGATTGTGCGCAGCTATGCCGATGGCAATGGGGATGGGATCGGCGACCTGCAGGGTTTGGCGAATCGCCTGCCCTATCTCCGTTGGTTGGGCGTGGAAGCGATTTGGCTCACTCCGATTTATCCATCGCCTCTGCAGGACGGTGGTTACGACATCACCGACTTCAAGTCCATCCATCCAGAGCTGGGAGATTTAGCGGCCTTCCATCGGGTTTTGATCGCAGCGCACTCTCACGGAATCAAGGTGGTGATGGATTTGGTGCTGAATCACACCAGCACGCTCCACCCTTGGTTTCAGCGCGCCCGTTGGGCCCCTGAAGGCAGTCCTGAACGGGATGTGTATGTGTGGAGCGATGACCCCAAGCGTTATGCCGATGCCCCCGTGCTGTTCCGCCATTTCGAGTCTTCGAACTGGGAATGGGACGAGGTGGCGCAGCAGTACTACCTCCACCGGTTTTTGCGTCATCAACCCGACCTCAATTACGACAGCCCAGTCGTGCAGGAGGAGATGCTTGATGTGGTGGATTTTTGGATTGAGCGAGGCGTGGATGGCTTCCGTCTTGATGCGGTTCCCTTTCTCTGTGAAGCCGAGGGTTCCCGTTGTGAAGGGTTGCCTGAAACGCACGAATTCCTCAAGCGTTTACGGGCCCGGGTGGATCGCCATGGTAAGGATGTTTTGCTCCTCGCAGAAGCGATTCAACCCGTGGAGGAGGCTGCTCCTTACCTCGCGGATGACGAACTGCATGGAGCCTTTAACTTCGCCCTAACGGCCCACCTGTTTGCCTCGATTGCCAGTGGAACGGTGGAGGCCTTGCGTGAGTGTTTGCAGGCGGCTCAGAACGCTGTTGGGGGGTGTCGCTGGGCCTTGCCTTTACGCAATCACGATGAGCTTTGGTTGGGGGACGGCCATCTGGTTCCAGAAGATGTGATCCAAACGATCCGAGCCGGATTGCATCAGGGGCAGGGCCATTGGCTGAACTGGGGAATCAACCGGCGTCTTGCGCCTTTGCTCAATGGTGATCCGGGGTCCAATCGGGTGATGCATGCCCTGCTGTACAGCCTTCCAGGACTTCCATGCCTCTATTACGGAGATGAGCTTGGGATGGGGGATTGGCCGGGCTTGCGCGACCGCGACCCGAATCGCACTCCGATGGCCTGGACGCCAGGACGAAATGGTGGATTTTCAACGGCTCCAGATCCACTGCTGGTGTTGCCACCCATCACGGCTCCCGGATACGACTATCGGGTGGTGAATGTGGAAGTTCAGAAGCAGTTGCCTGGATCGCTTCTGAATTGGCATCGACGCATGCTCACCTGCCGCAAGCTGCTTCCCGCCTTGCGCAATGGCGACTTTGAGCTGTTGGATTGCGCCCATCCTGGCGTGATCGTGTATGTCCGTACGAACGCAACAATGACCGTGATGGTGGCGGCCAATCTCTCGGCCGCTGGGGCATCCTTTCGCCTCGACCTGAGCCGTTGGTCTGGTGAACGCACCCGTGAGGTGCTGTGGGGGTGCGACTTCCCCCCTGCGGATGCGGATTGGTTTGTCTACCTCGCTGCGCATGGATTCAGCTGGTGGTTGATTGGTGAGGTGGAGGAAACCGACAACAGCAGCGAGGACTTTGCTGATCAGCAGGACAAGTTCAGCTCCGGTGGGGTGTTGGGGGCGTCTATCCCCTCCTCTTCAAGAAGGGCTTGAACCTGGGGAAGAAGCCGCTCGGCTTCGTCCTGGTCCACCATGGCTAAGCGGCAGCGACGGGCGAGGACATCCGTTGCCGTGCAGGCGTGTTCGGCGCTAATGGCATGGCGTAATTCACCGCGACATACGGGGATGACATCGCTCAAAGGCTGACGCTCGCTTTCACTCCAACTGGCCACGAGTGCAGCCGCTTCCAATCCGAAACTGGATTGCAGGTGGGCCCGTTGCTGATCGCGTAGAGGGCTCTCTGGTAGCAAGCGTTCCAGGGCGCGGACTTGCTCTTGCAGCAGAGAAGGAGTGCGTTTGGGGTCTTGATCTGCGCCGATTAGCGGTAATGCAGAGGGGTCTGGAAGGGGGCTCCCGAATTGCTCTTCCACCGCCTGAAGGGTGTCGAGCGCCATGGGTCTGCAGGTGGTCCATTTCCCGCCCATCACGCTGATCAGGCCACTGTTCAGCGTCTCAACCTCGTGCTCGCGCACGACCCTGCTGCTATTCACTTCAGCACCGGCTGGCTTGAGCAGCGGTCGTCCGCCAGCCCAACAGCTCCCCACAACGGGATCGCCGAGGTCGGGGAACCAGCGCTTCACGTAATCGAGCAAATAGGTTTGCTCGTCTGCGGATGGAGCGGCTGCACTCGCTTGTGTGCACTTGGTGTCTGTGGTGCCGACCAGGGTGCGACCAAAGAACGGCAACATGAACAGAACACGGCCGTCATCGGTGGATGGCAACAGCAAGCCAAGCCCCTCAGGACAGAGGTCAGCGCGTAAGACCAGATGCACTCCCCTGCTGGTGAGCATGCGCATGGAGCAGTTGGGATCTGCCATCCGGCGGATGGCATCGGCATGGATGCCTGTGGCATTCACGACCGCCTTGGCTTCCCAGCGCTCTTGCTCCCCTCTGTGGTTTTCGCTGATGGCAGCACAGATCTGGCCTTGGCTGTTGCGCTTTAGTTCTCGAACCTTGGTGCGGGTCCGTAGAACAGCACCGGCCCGCTCAGCGGTTAGAGCGAGCAGCAGATTCAGGCGAGCATCATCAAATTGCCCGTCGCTGTAGGCCACCCCCCGTTGAACATCGGGACGCAGCAGAGGTAAGGCCTGTTTGAGTTGCGTGGAAGACAGCAAGCGACTGCTGCCGATCCCCGCTCGACCGGATAGGGCGTCATAGAGGCCAAGGCCGAGGCGGTAGTAGGCCTGACCGAAGAGGGAGTCGCTGGGGAGGGCCAGTTCAAGGCGTCGCGCTAAAAACGGGGCCTGGTCCAGCCAGTGGCCTCGCTCGAGCAAGGCTTCTCGAACCAAGCGCAATTGGGCGAGGTCGGCTGTTTTAAAAGCAAGTTCGAGATATCGAACCCCTCCATGCAGGAGCTTGGTGCTGCGGCAGCTGGTGCCACTACCGAGGTCATGGCCCTCGAGCAGTGCAACCCGCAGGCCGCGGCGGACCGCTTCGTAGGCCACGCTGCATCCACTGGCCCCGCCGCCGATGACGACGAGGTCAAAACGTTGATCAGCCATTCCAGTGCAGGCTCCTAGTTACAGCATCGTTCCAACGCTGGCGCCAGCTTTGGCGCTGCTCCAGGGTTTGTTGGGGCTCAAACACGCTGGAGTTTTGGGTGCGATTCGGCACCAGGTCTTTGAGATCTGCAATTACGCCGGCTTGTAAGCCCGCCAGAAGGGCCACACCGCGCGCTGTGCTTTCGAGATGCTTTGGGCGCCGCACGCGCAAACCGGTGCTGTCGGCTTGGGCTTGCAGGAGAGGATCGGAAGCAGCTGCTCCCCCATCAACGGCCAGCTCCCCGAGGCTTTGGTCCATGGCTTGCTCTGCCAATTCCACAAGACTGGCAACGGAGAGGGCGATTCCTTCCAAGGCGGCTCGGGCGATATGACCTCGTCGGGTGTCGCGGGTGAGCCCGATCAACAGACCACGGGCACTGGGATCCCAGTGTGGTGTGCCCCATCCTGTGAAGGCGGGAACAAGCATGACCCCGGCGGAGTTCTCCACTTTTTGCGCTAAGGGATTGACCTCTTCGGCACTGCGAATGATGCCGAGGCCGTCGCGCAGCCATTGCACCACCGTGCCCGCATTGAACAGGCTTCCTTCTAAGCAATAGGTGGGGGTGCCGTGCTCATCGGTCCAGCCCAGGGTGCTGAGCAGACCGGCGTCGGAATGTCGGATGGTGGTGCCCGTGTTTACGACAAGAAAAGCACCCGTGCCGTAGGTGCATTTGCCTTCCCCTGGTAGCAGGCAGAGTTGCCCGAGGGTGGCTGCTTGCTGGTCACCAAGTAGGGCTTGAATCGTCACGCCCGCAAAGGGCAATCCTGCTTGGATGACCCCGAAATCTCCTCGGCATGGTCTGAGTTCCGGGAGAGCCTGCTTGGGTAAGCCAATTTCAGCGCAGGCGTCATCGAGCCATTGCCGCCGCTCCAGATCCATTAGCAGGGTGCGGCTGGCATTGCTCATGTCGGTGGCATGGATTGTGCCGCCACTGAGTTGCCATAGAAGCCAGCTCTCCACGGTTCCAAAGCAGAGATCACCTTCGGCTGCGGCACTGCTTGCGGCGGGCTCATGGTCGAGAAGCCAGCGGATTTTGCTCGCGCTGAAATAGGGGTCGAGCATGAGGCCCGTTCGGGCTCTCCAACTCGTTTCAAGGCCGCTTGCCTTCCATTGCTCACAGAGATCGGCGGTGCGGCCGTCCTGCCAGACCAGGGCGGGGCCGCAAGGACTGCCATCGCTTCGTTTCCAGAGCGTGGTGGTTTCACGCTGATTGGTGATTCCGCAGCTGATCACGGCCTTCCGTTGCTCCGGAGTGATCGCTTGCTCAAGGCGGCTCATCGCCAGGCGCTGGCTCTCCCAGATCGCCGTGGGACTTTGTTCTACCCAGCCATCGGCGGGATAGTGAATGTCCAGAGGAGCGGAAGCGCTGGCGACTGGATTGCCATTCGTATCGAAGAGAGCAGCGCGTGAGCTACTGGTGCCTTGATCAAGTGCGAGCAGGAGGGGCGGTGCTGCCATAGCCATCTCGTTTCCTACTTGCTAGCGATGGGACCAGAGGCCTGCAAAGGAATGGCGGAGATATCAGGCATTGGAACCTTCCCCGCTTGGGTGGCTGAGGCAGTGGTGTATCAAGTGTTTCCTGACCGTTTTCGCCGCAGTGGCCGGGTGGCCGCGCAGCAGGGGTTGGCGTTGCAGCCCTGGGGAACAGACCCTGCCGAACAGGGGTTCCAGGGGGGTGACCTCTACGGAGTGATCGAGGCTCTGGACCACCTTCAGCAGTTGGGGTGACCTGCCTGTACCTCACCCCTGTTTTCAGTTCAGCCGCCAATCATCGCTATCACGCTTACGACTATTTCGAGGTGGATCCTCTCCTGGGAGGTAATCAGGCCCTTGATGCCCTGATTGATGCGGTGCATCAACGGGGCATGCGTCTGATCCTCGATGGGGTGTTCAACCATTGCGGCCGCGGCTTTTGGGCGTTTCATCACCTGCTCGAAAACGGTGATCGTTCCCCCTATCGCGACTGGTTCCATGTGCATCAGTGGCCGCTGCGGCCTTATCCAGGCAGAGGGCAGGTCTGCGGCTATGGCTGCTGGTGGGACGATCCGGCATTGCCGAAGTTCAACCATGCCCATGGGCCCGTGAAGGAGCACCTCCTAGCGGTTGGCAAATACTGGTTGGAGCGCGGCATCGACGGCTGGCGATTGGACGTGCCTGATGAGGTGCCAGCCGATTTTTGGGTGGAGTTCCGTCGCATGGTGAAGGCGGTGAACCCGGAGGCCTGGATCGTGGGTGAGATTTGGGGTGATGCCCGCCCTTGGCTGCAGGGAGAGCATTTCGACGGGGTGATGAATTACCGCTTGGGCTGGAGCAGCCTCTGTTGGGTGGCGGGCTCTCATTTGCGTCGTCGCTACCGCAACCCGATGTACCCCTTGCGCCCCTTGGAGACGGAGGCATTGCTTGAAATCTGGTCTGAGACGCAGGGTTGGTATGCAGAGGAGGTGAACCGCTGCCAGCTCAATCTTTTAGATAGTCATGATGTCCCGCGGGCGTTGCACAGCCTGAAAGGAGATGTGGCTGCTCTGTCTTTGGCATTGCTGATCTTGATGCTTCAGCCTGGGGCTCCTTGCTTGTACTACGGAACGGAAGTGGGACTTGAGGGCGGAGCCGAACCGGCCTGTCGCGAGGCGATGCCGTGGGAGGAGCCTTGGCTCCAGGATTTGCGCCCTTTAATCGTGGCGTTGACCAAGGTCCGTCAACAGCTGGAGGCGGTGCGGGAGCGCGGCCTGTCGTGGCAGGCTCATGCCCGTGATGGCCTCATCGGACGTGCACCCGGGGTGGTGGTGGTGGTGAACCGCTCTCGGCGGAAGGCTTTGCGACTCGATCCTCACGACGTCGCACGAGATGGTTGGGAGACGGATGGTGCGGTGATTGGTCGCTACCAGAGGGCTCCCCATTCACTGTCGCCTCAATCAGCGGTGCTATTTAAGGTTCCAGGATGAACATTATTGTTTGATCTGTTCTGCTGATGAAGTTTGCTTGAGCATGCTTATCAAATTTAAAATGCATTGATGATTGGCATACTCTTGAAGCACGACAACACCAATATCTTCCTTTGAACTGAGTTCGATTTCGATTAAATGGTTAGCCTCTACTGGCAGGTCCCTGAGAGGGCATAGCCAAGCATCCACGATGCGTTGTTCCAGGCATTCAAGACTATGTGAATCGCTAAAGTTTTTAGTTGAAGACACAATCCATTCTGAGGGTGGTGGATTGAGCAAGGAGTGATCAAGCCACCGATTGGCGTCAAGTCTTAAACTTGATTTTCCTTGTAAACGAGCCATTTGATGGACCATTCGCTCGAGTTGAAGCAAGAGCGAATCTTCCTTGGGTTGCCAATGATTGCCTATTTTTTGGAGTTTTATGCCAAAGATCTGAGCACATTTTTTCTTGTTTCTGCTGATTGTTGTTTGATGCTGCTCAAAAATTTCACCTACTTTTTTCCCAGACTGAAGCCATATCATTCCGTCAAAGCTAGAAAGCAAATCTAAACTAACCATGGTGCTGACTTTGGATCAAAATTCCACCTAAAAAGCTTGTTGTTTGGCTGATTTAGACACGCTTCATTATGCTGGATTTTGAGGGTGTAGGGATCAATGCATGCAAGCTATGCACTTTTGGGACCAGGTATTGGCCGAATGTTTGCCCTTGCTGTAACGAATTATGTTCATGAAATTACAAAGGAATCAATGCTTTGGGTTGGTTTTGATTCTTACTTTTCCTTTGCTAAGGCCTCGCCTGAGAAGACTGACTTTCGATCGCTTGCTACTTAGCTGCTTATGCGAGTGATTGTTGTTTAGGTGGGCGTTTGGTGGATGGGCAATGTTGTGACTCCCAGCGAAACCGATCGGCGTCAATGTTTTTGTGTTCAGTTACGGATGCTGTTTATTTACAAAATCATCTAGAGAAACCTCGTAGCGCTTGATGCTGAGAAGATCTGGATGGTTCCGTTCTGATCGGTTGTCAGTGCATCGCACCGAATCACAGCATTGACAAGCAGCCCCAACATCCGGCTGTCGTTTGAGATGGAAGCCCTTGTCGAGACTTGAACTCGAGACCTCTCCCTTACCAAGGGAGTGCTCTACCGCTGAGCTACAAGGGCGTGTGGTGGATGGGCCGGGTTGGATTTGAACCAACGTAGGCAGAGCCAGTGGATTTACAGTCCACCCCCATTAACCACTCGGGCACCGACCCGAACCACACTCGAAGAGGTTACCAGCAAGGCTGTCGATACGATCAACCTACGTTTACGAGTCGGGCCATGCACCTGTTGCTGCTCAACGGCCCCAACCTCAATCTGCTGGGCCAGCGGGAACCAGGCCTCTACGGCCGCCAGACCCTTGATCAGATCGAGACATCACTCTGTGAGCGAGCCTGCGCTGATGGCCTAACGCTGGAGTGTTTCCAGAGCAATTTCGAAGGTGCCCTGGTGGACCGCATCCATCAGGCGATGGGAAAGGTGGATGGAATCCTGATTAACGCAGGGGCCTACACCCACACCTCGATTGCGATCCGTGATGCCCTTCTGGGGACAGCGATTCCCTACGTGGAGCTGCACTTGAGCAATACCCACGCCCGTGAACCGTTTCGGCATCGCTCGTTTCTGGCCGACCGTGCCGTTGGCGTGATTTGTGGTTTTGGCCCTGTGAGCTACGACTTGGCCCTGGATGGGTTGGTTCGCCACCTGCGCAACTCTGCGAGCGGAGGGAAGAGCTGATGGCCTCGACATCTGTGGCCAGCATTCGTTGGTTGGCGGCACCCACGAGCGCTTCTTGGCTGCAGCAAGCGATCGCCAGACCTATAGAGGTCTTAATTGATCATGCGCACTGTGAGCGCAAAGCGGCGGGGTCTGCCGTGCAGCTGATGTTTCGCTATCTGTGCGAACCAGGCCTGGGGGAAGTGTTGAGTCCGTTGGCGCGCGAGGAGCTTGAGCATTTCGAGCAGGTGCTTGCTTTGCTACGGGCACGAGGGCGCTATCTCGAGCCTTTGCCATCCCCGGGCTATGGCGGCTTTCTTGCCAAGCACATCCGTAAAGGGGAGCCGCTGCGAATGCTGGATTCGTTTTTGGTGGCGGGTTTGATCGAAGCCCGTAGCCATGAACGGATGGCGCTGTTGGCGGAGCACAGCCCGGAGCAAGATTTAAAAGACCTTTATGGAAGCTTGTTGTTGAGTGAAGCGCGCCATTTCGGTCTTTATTGGGTGCTGTGCGAACAGCGTTGGGAGCGGTCGGTGATCGTGCCCCGCTTGGAGGAACTTGCACAGGTTGAAGTGCAGGCTCTTACTGGAGAGTTGGAGAATCCGGAGGACGTGAGAATGCATAGTTGTGGTGTTGATGTTCGCTGAGCTGCTCCACAACATCACTCCATATGAGGAACTGAGTGCCTGCGATATACACCCCCACTCAAGTTGTGGGGGGAGGATCTCATATCAGCGAAAACCAGATGCTGACTCGGTTTGGTAATTGTTCTCATCTAGCCTGGCGACCATCCCCTCATTGAATAGGGACCGATTGCCTCGCTTGATTGTTAAGATGGCAGCTGCCCGAATCTGTTCGTAGGTTTGTTGTGTCGACATGTTGTAACGAGAGACTAAGTCTCGAATCGTCAGCATCGATGTAAGTCGCCTGTTGGATAGATAAACGACTTACTGAAAGGCTTCAAGCGGATTAAATGTATTGATGTAACCTTCTCCAGAGGGGAGTTTATTAATCACTGAAAAGCTACTGGCATAGGGCAGTGGTTGCACTAAGGGAACAAAGCGGACATAGCTGGCATATCTATTTTTAACGCTGTTGGCAATTGATTGAGCCGTAGACAGTTCGCAATATTTGGATGCATTCCATTTGTTTGTAAATTTAAGAATTAGCTTTGTCTTGTGAGGATTCACTACCTACGACAAAATCCCACCATGCTTCAAGACGTTGCGTAGATGCATACCAGATGTCTCCAAATAAACCACCATGGGCAGTGTCGTCTTGAATCAGAGAGCGGGCGCCAGTAAGTAGAGCTGACTCAACTGGAACGAGTCCATCACCGAGGCATCCTTCATCATCAATAGCTCTTTGGTAACTAGCTTTAGCGCCCCTGCGGCTGAATGCCGAGGCATTTCCACTAGACAAATCAAGCTTTCCGGCAATAGCGACATAGTCAACGTCAGATTCATGACAACCAGGAAAGCGGCGGTCGACCATCGCCCTCAAAGGTGTTGCACGGACTGCCTGATGAGGACTGCCGAGTGTAACCAAACGATCACATCTTTTAGAGCCCGCATAAATCCTTCCCTCAAAAGGTTCATCGCTGAGATAGAGGCGTAACATCACTCCACCGGAGCTGTGCCCAATCAAGGTGACTTTTCCACTTAGTGAGTGATGTTGAACCTGTTTCACAATGTCATCGACACGGTCGAGTACGCGTCTCCATCCAAATCTCCAGATAGTTAAAAGCCAATCCAGTCGAGACATGGGAACCACCAGAGCATTGCAAATTCCCTTGTGCTTTAGCCACTCAGCCATTGGTTCATAAGCCTCTGCTGTAATCAAGAAGCCTCCAAGGATCACAACCGGCTGCTGAGGATCAACCGTTCTCATGGCTCTGATTCATGGAATGAACACCATCATCAATGGAGAAGGATGCCTAAGCAGTGATCCGTAGGACTCTCCTGTGTAACGCGATCAGCAGCTCTTGTAGCAGATCAAGTGCCATCGATGAGTGTCATGGATTGGGGGTAACTGCTTAGAGCATTCCAAGCTGCAATAAAAATCCCACTCGTGGCTGGGCAGTTGCAAGGTACTGTGACTATCTTTTACCCGTAAAGGCTCGATTGAATGGGGTCTTCTTCGTTTCTGATTTCATCAATCAAGCATAGTTTGTTCGAGTTTTGGAAATCGCTTGTGTCCAGATTTTGAGTGACTTTATCTACTTCATCAGAGACTATTTTATGTCCTTTGTGAGCCGCATAGCTCAATGCTGCTAGTGAAGTCACGGCTCTGATAGTCCCCCATGCAGTGCAGTGGAGCTTTTTAATTGCTTTTTAGAGTTGTGTTCAACATCACAGCACCGCTTAATACCGGTCACTGTCTCTGCTGGTGATTCTGGAGATGGTGTGTGGGTCGAGCAAGTAAATCACTCTTCTCAGATCGCCATGGCTAATGCATTGATTACAATCCAAAAAATCATGACTGCCCCCCCCTAATCGCTTTCGCATTGATGTCGCCAATGCCGGAAGACTCCAAGTCTGAAAAGCATTGGCGTCTTTCATCCCGAAGCGTGAATAGCAGCTAAAGTTAATATCCGGCTCGCGATACCGTTCACCCACATTCGGGGTTTAGAGCATATGGCGGATAAGGTTCATTCATCATTGCCATGGAAGTCATCCGTTTCGATTTTCATTTGTTCTAAGCCTCTTGTGTCATGTCTGGATGAGATGGTGAATATCGGCTTAGATTGATCTATGGATTAATAATGGTGCCTTTCTCTCTCGAAACTTCTCCTGGTGATCAGAGTTGTGCGATCAGGTCAGGTGCATTCAAAGGTTGTTGCTCGTTGCTGCTTTCGGTTGATGAATTGACATCTTTGTTTGAAGACCCTCCCGTTGAGGATTGAAATGGGTTGGCTCATGTCTTTGGCTAGCGGTCTTGAGATCACGGAATAAAAAAGCTACTCCCCTAAAAGAGCAGCTTAAAAACCAACACCTGAGCTATCAAAACCAAGAGCGTGAGCTGCAACCAGGATCTCTATGGTCGATCTTCTGTAGCAGCTAGTTGAATTGCCCTCTTTCGAGGGGCAGACCGTGAACCCACAGCTTGATTTTAAATTTGAATCTCAATCAGTGAAGAGTAAAAGGTTGTTTGTGGCTGATTAGTTCTTGTCTGTCAACGACTTGGACATGGCGGCTGCGAGAGCAACACAACCAGCGACGATCAGATAGCCCATGAGATTTGTTTGAAGGCTTAAGCATCATTTGTTTTCGAGCTGCCTGCTGACTGTCTCCGATGAGACCGAATCCTCAATCGATCGGCTGGATTGTCTGTTTGCTTGCTTAGGCAAGGCCTGGATAGTGACTGGCAATTGGGTCATCGGTGAAGGATGCCGCCCACCCTCCTGATTTTTTGAAAAAACGAATCACGCAGTAGCTGGGGTTCTCGCCCATGTCGAACCAGTGCCGGGTTTCCGCTGGAATGGCGATCCAATCATTGGCTTCGCAGATCAGCTGAAGCACCTCCCCATTGATATGGAGTGAAAACAGGCCGCGACCCTCCACAAAAAACCGCACTTCGTCTTCCGCATGCTGGTGTTCGCGCAGAAATGTTTGGCGCAATGGTTCGCTGCTGGGTTGATCTCCACCAACGCGCATCACGTCCACGGTTCCATATCCATCGCTGTCTTGGACGGAACGGATCAGTGATTGATAGGCCAACAGAATCTGCTCTTGATTGGCCCCTTGTTCGAGCCCTGGCTGGCTTGGCCAGCGTTGAAACTTGATCCCTCGCGTTTTGAGCTCTGCGCTGATCAAGGCGGGATTGCTGGTGCTGAACAGTGGCTTTGGTGTGGATGCAACGGCTGAAGCACGGTCTGCAGCAATGCCTGCTGCCTGTGTTGCGTAAATCCTCAGCTGCGTCATCAGCGCTGCGTTGCCTGAACCGCATTCCTGTTTAGCTCTGACGAGTCTCTGGCGTGGCGCCTGTCCCACCGGTCACTGTCATTGTTGGGCAGTTGGTTGGGGATCTTGTGCCTCACGCTCTGCAATTGATCGGAGTGGGCCCTGGTGATCCAGAGCTTCTCACCATTGCTGCTGTTCGCGCGATTGAAACCGCCGATGTCGTGGCTTATCCCGTTGCTCGTGCTGATGCTGATGGGATGGCTTGGACCATTGCCTCTCGCTGGACGCGTTCAACGCAACGGCGGCTGCCTCTGGTCTTTCCGATGGTGGCGGAAGCCGAGCCGAGATTGAAGGCTTGGCGTCATGCTGCCGATGCGCTTGCGTCTGAGCTGCGACGCGGTTTATCGGTGGTTTTGCTCTGTGAAGGTGATGCCTCGTTGTTTGCCTCGAGCAGCTATGTGCAACTGGCACTTCGCAAGCAGCATCCTGATCTCAGGGTCAAGTTGATTCCGGGTATTCCGGCAGTTTGTGCTGCAGCAGCTGCTAGCGCGGAGATGGCGATTGATTGGCCTCTCGCCTTGCAGCAAGACGGGGTGCTGATTCGTCCTTGCCCAGACCAAGAATCAGATCTGGAGAGATTGCTTGAATCAGCTAAAGCGGACTGCATGGTGCTGGCATTGATCAAGCTGGGGCAGCGATGGCCATGGGTTCGAACTTGCCTTGACCAGCGCCGGCTGCTCGAGGGCTCCCTCTTCGCGCAACGGGTGGGTTGGCCTGATCAGGTCTTGGCGCGGGCAACCGAAATTCCCGCTGAATCGAAGCCTTATTTTTCACTGCTGCTGATTCGGCAGACTTGGCCTGAGGTAGTGCCGTGACGGAAAGCGTTTCGTTTCTCACGTCTTTGAATTGGCTCGGGCTGGTTCACCCCGTTCTGATGATTTTGTTTGTCTATCCGGTGGTGGGTGCCACGATTCGGTTAGGCATCTTGGCCCGGGAACGGCGGCTGGATCTCAATCCGATTGCGCCAACGGTGCCGGTGGAACACGCCGATCACGGTCGTTGGGTGACGGGGGGAATGGTGTTGGCGGTGTTGGTGGCGTTGTTTCACAACGCTTTGGCAGGAGGGATGCAGGCTGATCAGATGTTGGGATTCCTGCTGGCTGTCGTGGGTGCTGCAGCGGCATACGTGGCGTTATTAGGTGCCAAAGGTGTTGTCCCGAAGATGTTGTGGGCAGCAGCCTGTTGGTTCACTCTGATGCTGAGTGCCTCTCAGCCAGCGTTGCTCCAGTGGCGCCAGGCCTTCCCCACAGCGGTTTGGCAGTCGCATCTTTGGGGGGGGGCGGCCTTAATCGCACTGATGTTGGCTGCGGTAGTGATGCAAAAGCAGATTGCGGGTCGGCTCTGGATGCGACGGCTGCATGTGTGGATGAATGTTGTTGTTGCTTTGTTGCTAGCGACGCAGGCCATCACTGGGACGCGTGATTTATTCATGCGCTGATGTTGGGGATTGACTCGCAGAAAATGAGCGATGCGCCTCAATCAGAACAATCCTTGCCAGATGATTGAGCCAGGATTTGACGCCCCATTAATCTTTTCAAATCTTGTGAACGATTCATGAGCGGAAGTGGACATCACGGGCCTGATCGCAGCCTTTGGATGGATCACATCGAATCACCACCACCGATCGGAACAGGGACTGCTTGGACGGTGCAAGGGTTTGAGGATTTTTTTTCGATGTATCCCAACGCTCTATCGGTGACGTTGCCGATTACAACGTGCACCTTCCTACCGATGGGGATCTCTACGACACCCATGAGATCTATGCCGGTCCAGATGGCATGGTCTATTTCACCCAGCGCATGCATGACCGCGTAGGTCGATTCACTCTGGATGGAAGGGTTGAGTTTTTTGATCTTCCCGATGGGTCTCGCCCCCACGGCTTGCGCTTTAGCCCTACTGGTGGCTGGTACATCACGCTCGAAAACTTTGACGAAATTGTTGAGTTGAGCAAAGAGGATGGCTCGATTGTGGCCACCTACAGCGTTGCCTTTGATGATCCGCAAATCCAAGGGATTGTGGGTCCCCATGGATTAGCGATCGATTAACAAAATCGTCTTTGGTACGCCGGTCGCACCTCAGATGTACTCGGTTGGGTTGACCCTGAAACGGGAGAACATCGGCGATTTGAGTTGCCTACTCGACCTGAAATTGCTCCCAACTTTGACCATGAATTGGTCAAGCCTAAAGCTAGTGCACCGATTTATGTTGATATTGATGATGATAATGCTTGGTTTGTGAATCTGCAAACGAATCAAATTGGCCGCATCGATCCTCAAGGTCAGATGCGCTTATTTGAGATTGAAGGTTTTGATACTGATAACACTCGTCTGATCAATGTTTTTCAAGGCCCGGATGGATTTATTTGGGTCACGATTGAGGGAGATAATTCGCCAGCTGTGGAAAATACCCAACAAAGTCTTGGCGGTATTGCTCGGTTTGATCCCACTACGGAAACGTTTGAGGCCTATCCCCAAAAGTTATCCAAGGGAGCCGGTGTAGTTCTGGGCGTGAAAGATAGTTCCGTTTGGTTTCAATACCAGGAGGAGGCCCTCGTTCGCTTGACGGTTGATGACTCAGGCCGAACAGACCAACAGACCTTCCCTCTTCCAGACATTGGTAAACGTGTGATGCATCGCATCGCTCAAGGACCTGATTCAAACATGTGGTTTACAAGCCTTGCGGCGGATGTTGTCAGTCGGTTGGTGACGGATCAACAGGGCTTGCCTGTGTATGGCTTTGATCAAACGCAAACGGGTGATCAATACTTGTCTGCGTTGCCAATGGAGTGGACCCATTTGTTGCAACCTGAGTCGGGTTATGACTCCCCCGACCCTCTTTTCCTGAGTCCTTCAGCTGGGGACGAGGTCATTGCAACGTCGCGCCTCTGGGACCGATTGACTGGACAGACGGTTTGGACAATCGATTGTGATGAACGCAATTCTTGGCAGAGCAGTTGTCGCTACGAGTGGTTGGGTGAAGATTTCCGTGTATACGACGATCTCAGTGATGCGTCGGGGTTGATTCCGGTGTATCGCGCTCTCGATGCGGATGACGCTTCACTGCTCTGGTACACAGACCCACGCTTTGTGGACGCTTCGATTCATGCCGACTCTTCAGTGGCTTGGTATGCCTATGCCATTCCAGAGAACGCGACCTTTGGCTGAACAGGATTGCTGTAATAGCACTGCTTGCCGTTCAACAATCTCGAACGCGTGATTTATTGATGCGCTGATCCTTGGACTCTGGGCAGGTGTTGCGGGATCATGCTCGGGTTGAAAGGCCCGCGTTTGGGTGGAGCGATCAGTCGCCGGAAGAGGGCCAACAAGGCACGGCCTTCCTGAGGTGCCTGACGGTCGACCCAGCATCCCGGCCGGCAAAACAGCCAGCGGATCAGGGCATAGCGATCCTGCCGAGCCAAATCTCCCCAGTGGAGAAGGGCTTCTGTGTCGGTTTTGTTGGTAAAGATCACTGGCAATGCAGGCAGCTCTTGGCACCAGCGCAGCTTGGAACTGGCCACCCATGGAAGGGGAGAACGGGAGTAGGCGATCTTGGCGCCGCTTTCGCTTAAAGCGGTGATGCAGCAGGGATAACGATCTCCGCCGTCATCTTCAATCCAGGCTTCCAGTTTGAGCTTTTGCCATGGGGCGAGGTCCTTCGCGGCAGGGTCCCAACAGGCACGAACCGCCACGATCAAACTGAGCAGGTTGATCACGCCCCACACCAGCCCGACCGGCCGACCGGCAAGCACCTGATTTGGTAAGCCGCTGGCGTTGGAGAGCAGCCCCTGGAGGTTCACCAGATTGAACAGCACGAGGGCCAATAGCGGCAGGAGTAGTTCCACGCTGGTGCTGCCACGATCACGGCGCTGATGTTTGGGAGTGACGCGAAATCCACCGATGCGTCCAATCAGGTTGGACAGCACGGTCATGGTGAGGGGAACGGTGAGCACCCAGCCGGTGAGCTCGCTTAAAAAAGCCGTTCGAGACCCACGGTTTAACCAGCCCAGGCTCAGCACTTGCAAGCCCCAGAGCGGTAGGAGAAGGGTCAATGCGGCCTCGCTGTTGAGCAGGATCGGAATGATGCCCAGAAGGCCATAGCTGAGTGGCATCAGCATCAGCACCAGCCTTGGCACGTTGTTGAACCAATGCATCACGCCTTCGAGGTAGGCGATGCGTTGCCCAAGCGATAACCCCTTGGGATGTAAGGGGCCGCTGCGAAGCCGAAGGCTTTGCAAGGTGCCAGAGGCCCAGCGTTGGCGCTGGTGTACGAAATCCGCCATGGTTTCGGCCGCCAATCCAGCGCTGAGTTTTTCCTGCAAATAGAGCAGTCGCCAGTGCTGACGCGTCAGGCTGATGCCGGTCACAAAATCCTCAGAGATGGCTTGTTCCACAAAGCCACCGATTTGATCGAGTGCTTTCCGTTTCACGACAAACGACGTGCCTGCACACACCACCGCCCCCCAGCCATCGCGCACCGGTTGGATCCAGCGGTAGAAGCTTTCTTCATCTGACAGAAGCCAATGTTCCATCCCCAGATTGCGCATCACGGGGTCCGCGTTGATGAAGGTCTGAGGGGTCTGAATGAGCGCAACCTCAGGTTCGAGCAGAAAGCCAATGCTGCGATCTAGAAAAGTGCGTTGGGGAATGAAGTCGGCGTCGAAGACGGCCACCAGCTCTCCTCGGCAGTGGCGCAGACCATGGTTGAGATTGCCGGCCTTGGCATTCACGTGCTCCGGTCGGTGCAGGTAGCGGCACCCGAGCTCGGCAGCGAGGGTTTTCACCTCATGGCGACCGCTGTCGTCGAGCACCCACACCTTGGTGTGGGGATAGGACAAGTTTGTGCAGCCAATCAGGGCTCGTTCGAGCACCTTGATGGGTTCGCCGTAGGTGGGAACCAGGATGTCCACGTGGGGTTTCCAGCCGCTGTTAGCCCAGCGCTGTTGCCGATCGTTGATCTCGAAGCGGCGATCGGGGAATCGTCGCCAAGCCAGCCAGAGCGGGATCAAGCCAATGAGGAGCAGCCAGGCTTCGGCGAGCAGGAGCAGCAGGCTGAGGCTGATCGATAAGCGGCTATCAAAGTTGAGGCTGGAGGTGACTCTCCAGGTCAAATAGCGAAGGGTGAACAAGGTGATCAGCAGGATCAGGCTGCGCCGTCCCCAGATCGGGGTGTCTTGTTCAGGGCGACGAATCAACCAGAGCGGCCAGATCAGCAGCAGAGGCAACAACTCATTCACTGAATTTGCTGCATCTGTTGATCGAGTAACTCAAGGGCTGCGGCGAGCGTGGAGGCGCGCATCAGTTGCTGCCGAAACTGGGATGCGCTGGGGAAGCCAGTGCAGGTCCAGCTCATGTGTTTCCGCGCAATCAGCAGGCCGTGATCCCCGCGTGTCTCGACGAGGGCCAGGAGTTGTTCTTTGGCGAGGGCTAGACGCGCATGGGCTGTGGGCGTGGCGGGAATCGGCAGCCCACTCAGAGCGGCATCGATTTGGCCCACCAGCCAAGGGGCTCCCATGCTTCCGCGTCCCACCATCACGCCATCGGCGCCTGTGATCCGCAGGCAACGCAGCGCTTCTTCTGGGCTGTTGACATCCCCATTCGCGATCACGGGAATACGCAGGGCTGCTTTCACTGCGGCAATCGCGTTCCAATCCGCACTGCCGCTGAAGCGTTGCTCTCGTGTGCGGCCGTGCAGCGTCAGCATTCGCGCCCCTGCATCCTGCAAGCGTCGGCACCAGCTCACGGCGGCCTCCGCCCCCGCGCCGTTGTGTTCACCACACCAGCCGAGGCGGGTTTTCACCGTAACGGGAAGGCCCACGGCGGCGGCCACCGTGTCCACAATTTTGCAGGCAAGATCCGGGTCGCGAATCAGCCCGCTGCCGCCTCCTTTTCGGGCGATTTTGCGGACGGGGCAACCCATATTGATGTCGATCAAAAAAGCTCCCGCATCGGCCGCTCGCCGGGCTGCATCGGCCATTGCGGCCGGATGGTGATCAAACAGCTGCACCCCAATGGGCCCTGTCTCTTCTTGCAGCCCATCCATCTTGAGCCGACCGTGCCCCAGCTCCAGGCTGGTGGCATTCACCATCTCGGTGAACAGCAGCGCATCGGGAGCCCAGCGGCGCACCAGTTGCCTGAAGATCCGATCGCTGACGCCAGCGAGTGGGGATTGCAGGACGCGGCACCTGAGTTGTCGCTCTAACAGTCGACCCTGAATCTTCAGCGGCATGGCCAAAGGCCGAAGATCTCTGCATTCTGCGGGTTTGGCGGGTGATCTGAGACTTGGCGTAATGGTTGGGCTTGTCAAGGCAAGGCGATGGGGCGAAGGATGGAGGTCTCCGGTCTCTGCTCACATGCCCTCTAACCCCTGGCCGCTGAGCCGCTTGTTGTTGGAGCGAATCCTTGAGGACCGAATCAGTGATCGCTTTGTGGCCGAGCGGATCTGGGAGCGTTTGGGGTATCAGCCACAAGGGGAGGGCCTGGTTTGGCTCGCTGGGCCTGAGACGCCCTCGGTATGGCGAGAGGCCTTCCCCCAGGCCCCGGAAGTGATCAGTGTTCGCCCCGCATCCGTGCAACTCACCCGCTCGATTCCACACGAGCACAAACAGCTCTTGAAAGAACAGCTGAAGTTTGCCGGGTATCGAATCGGAGAGCTCTATCCACGGCGCACGCGAAGGGCGACGGCGGTGAATTGGCTGCTGGCCTGGCTTGCATCCCGCGATCAGTTGCTGGTAGAGGAGGGCCCCTTGCCACCCTTGCTGGATACGCCGCTCAATCCAGTGAGCGGCCATCCCGGTGATCTTCCCGTGCGTTGAGCCCTAGGCCTGGATGATCACCTTGGTGCCTTTGGGGGTGTTCTCGAACAGCCATCGAGCCTGTTTGGTGGGCATGCGGACGCAACCGTGGCTTCTCGGCACTCCAAAGGCTTGGCCAGCATCTTCTTGCCAGGGAGCGGCGTGCATGCAAATGGCTTCGTTGGCGGTGATGCACATCGCATAGGGCACGCCTGGAGAAACATAGGTGCGTCCGCGCATGGTGACCGAGCGGTACTTGGTGAGCACCGAGGCGTGGCCCGTGGGTGTGGGCGATGAAGCCTTGCCCGTACTCACGGGAATCACCCGGACGGTTTGATCTTGCTCGTTAAGCACGGTGAGGGTCTGATCGGAGAGATCGACCACGAGCGTTGCAATGAGCTCAAGCATGGTTGTGCCGCTGGCGTCGTTGTCACAGGCCTAGCTGCGTCGCATGCGTCTCATTCGTCTCTTTCTGAATGATTTCGCATTTCCGTGATGGGTCACCTCTGTACTGTCAAGAAAGTTTTTCTGGGCTCCTGTCTTGGCACGTCCGGTCGTCGCAATCATCGGACGTCCCAACGTGGGCAAGTCCACCTTGGTGAACCGTCTTTGTCGAAGTCGTGAGGCAATCGTTCACGACCAGCCAGGTGTGACCCGAGATCGCACCTATCAAGACGGGTATTGGGGCGATCGAGAATTCAAGGTGGTGGACACCGGCGGCTTGGTGTTCGATGACGACAGTGAGTTTCTTCCTGAGATCCGGGAGCAGGCCGGCCTCGCCCTCGCTGAAGCCAGCGTGGCGTTGGTGATTGTGGATGGTCAGCAGGGACTCACGGCTGCTGATGAATCGATCGCGGAATGGCTGCGTACGCAGCCATGCAAGACGCTGCTGGCAGTGAATAAGTGTGAGTCTCCGGAGCAGGGGTTGGCGATGGCCGCTGAATTTTGGTGCCTCGGTCTTGGCGAACCCCATCCGATTTCGGCCATTCATGGTGCTGGCACCGCCGAGCTTCTCGACCAGGTGCTCACCTTTCTTCCGCCCAAGGACGAGGAGAGCGATGAAGAGGAGCCGATTCAGCTTTCGATCATTGGTCGCCCCAACGTGGGGAAATCCAGCTTGCTCAACGCCATCTGTGGGGAGACGCGGGCGATCGTCAGTCCGATTCGTGGCACCACCCGCGACACGATTGATACCCGTATCGAACGGGAAAATCGTCCCTGGAGATTGATCGACACCGCGGGAATACGCCGGCGTCGAAGCGTGAATTATGGGCCAGAATTTTTTGGGATCAATCGCAGTTTTAAAGCCATTGAACGCAGTGATGTCTGCGTTCTAGTGATCGATGCTCTCGATGGTGTGACCGAGCAAGATCAACGCTTGGCGGGACGGATCGAAGAGGACGGTCGCGCTTGTGTGGTGGTGGTGAACAAGTGGGATGCGGTGGAAAAAGACAGCCACACGATGACGGCGATGGAAAAGGAGCTTCGCGCCAAGCTCTACTTTCTCGATTGGGCTCCGATGCTGTTCACCTCAGCGCTCACGGGGCAGCGGGTCGACAGTATTTTTGCCTTGGCGGCTCTTGCTGTGGAGCAGCACCGCCGCAGGGTGAGCACATCGGTTGTGAACGAAGTGCTGAAGGAAGCCCTCAGCTGGCGGAGTCCCCCCACCACCCGTGGTGGCCGGCAGGGCCGGTTGTATTACGGCACCCAGGTGGCGAGTCGTCCGCCCAGTTTCACGTTGTTTGTGAATGAGCCCAAGCTGTTTGGCGATACCTATCGCCGCTACGTCGAGCGTCAAATTCGTGAAGGGCTCGGCTTTGATGGCACGCCGGTGAAGCTGTTCTGGCGAGGCAAGCAACAACGGGATGCTGAAAAGGAGCTGGTCCGCCAGCAGAACCGCCAAGGCTGATCCTCCATGGACTGGTTGCGACAGATTCCGATCGGGCAGTACGTCGATGGCAGCGCTGGTTGGCTGCGTCTGATCGATCCGCGTTTGAAGCTGGGTTGGGTGGTGATGTTTTTACTCACCCCTGTGCTGGCCGGTCCGTTGTGGCGTCTCGGGCTTGTGCTGGCTTTGATGGTGATCACCGCCTTGAGTGGCTTGCCCGCCAGGTTGTGGTGGCGCTCTCTCCTGCTGGTGGTGTGTCTTGGGGTTGGCTTTGGCCTCCTGGCGATGTTTTTGCCAACGGGAGATCCCGCGGCCACGCAGACCATTCGGCCTGTTCAGGAGTTGCAGGGTTTGTCCTTGCAGGCGCCAAGTTGGGAGTTGTTTCGCCTGGGTCCTGTTCAGCTTGGACCGCTCAACCTGGGCCCCCTGTCTGTGGACCGGCGTTCGGCTGAGCTCGGTCTCAACAGCGCAACGTTGATTGTCACCGTGGTGCACAGCGTGAATCTGATGCTGCTGTCCACCCCCAGTGAAGATCTGATGTGGGCCCTGAATTGGTGTCTATTCCCGCTGACCAGGCTCGGTTTGCCAGTGGATCGTCTCTGCTTTCAGTTGTTGTTGGCGCTGCGTTTTTTACCTCTCGTGCAAGAGGAACTGCAGAATTTGGTGCGCTCGGTGGCGAGTCGAGCGGTCAATTTTCGTCAGCTGGGCTTCAAGGCTTCCTTTGGATTGCTCCTTTCTGTGGGAGAACGACTTCTCGCCAATATTTTGTTGCGGGCTGAACAAGGTGCTGATGCCTTGATTGCCAGGGGAGGGCGTTGGCTTCCTGCGGACTGCTTCCGTCCTGTTCAGAACCCGTCTGCCCTCACCCGTGGTTTGAACTTGCTGTCATTTGTGCTTCTTCTCGCGGTGGTGGGATTGCGAGGCAAGTACGGTGCTCTCTAAATCTTGACGGACTGAGTTGTGGGAGCGGAGCGTTACCTCAATCACCCCACCTTCGGAATGCTTTATCAGGTTTCGACCGCTGGAGAAGGTCGGGATCTGTACGCCACGCTTTATGCCCAGCGCATGTTCTTTCTGGTGACGCTGCAACCCAGAGGGGCTCAGTTTGAGGTGATTCCGCATCAGGATGCCCGGCACCACGCAGAGCTTCACCTCGCGCGCTGTCGACGTGATCGCTCCTCCGATTTCGCCGATTGGAAGCAGCTTTTCGATCAAACCTTCATTTGATGGCGTCCAGCAGCACAGAATCTGAGACGATTCAGGCGCGGTGGCAGGCGATTCGCGCTGATTGTCCAACCGCCGTGCATTTGCTGGCTGTCAGCAAAGGCCACCCGGCCATGGCGGTGCGTGAGCTTGCCGCGATGGGGCAAGTGGATTTTGGGGAGAGCAGGGTGCAGGAGGCACTCCCCAAACAACAGGACTTGGCAGACCTCAGCGGCTTGCGTTGGCATTTCATTGGACGTTTGCAGGCCAACAAAGTTCGGGCTGTCGTGCGTGCTTTCCCTGTGATTCATTCAATCGACTCTCAGGCCCTCGCAGAGCGCACCTCCAGGATTGCCTTGGAGGAAAACAAAAGTCCGGAGGTTTTTTTTCAGGTCAAACTTCGCGACGATCCGGCGAAGGGTGGCTGGGAGCCGGATGGCTTGCGGGAGGTTTGGCCAGAGCTGCAGTCGCTGCCGGGCTTGAAACCCATCGGGCTGATGACCATGGCCCCCCTTGGCCTGGGGCCTGAAGAGCGTCAGAGCCTCTTTCATGAGTGCAGAACCCTCGCGGATAAGCTGGCTCTGCCCGAATGCTCGATGGGGATGAGCGGCGACTGGAAGCAGGCTGCGAAGGCTGGTGCCACCTGGGTTCGCGTGGGATCTGGATTGTTTGGCCCGCGGCCTGAACGCTTGGTTTGACCCCCACTCAGCTACGTAGTCTGTTGTGAAGATGATCAAATGGTCTAGTCACTCTTGCTCACAACTCTGTAGAGCGCTATTCAGGGTCAAGGTTTGATTGGTTTCCGGTGTCGCTGATTTCTCGTCTTCGTGCGGTCGTTTCGGGTGATGATTACCTCCAGGGTGATTATGACGATCTCGATTACGACACTGGCGAACAGGACGAAGTCGAGGAAGCTCCTTCTCAATCCATGTCAAGTGCTCTTGCAACTCTTGACGGAACCAATCCCTTTGAAAGTGAGCAATCTTTCACTGGATCCAATGTGATCGGGATGCCTGGAATTAGCACCGGGCCCGCTGAAGTTTCTTTGATGGAACCTCGCAGTTTTGATGAAATGCCTGGCGCCATCCAAGCCATTCGTGAGCGCAAAACGGTGATCCTTAATCTCACGATGATGGAGCCAGATCAAGCACAACGGGCAGTGGATTTCGTGGCAGGTGGAACCTTTGCTATCGACGGTCATCAAGAGCGTGTTGGCGAAAGCATCTTTCTGTTCGCTCCCAGCTGCGTGACCGTCACGAACGCCACCCAGGACGAAGCTTCCGTTCCTACCCACGTTTCCAAGGACGTCGAGCAAGCCTCTTCTGAGGCCAGCATCGCTCCGACTCCAGCCTGGAGTGCCACAAGCGCTACCGCACTTTGAGCCCTCAGTGCCCTTTTCCTTTGGTGTGATCGGTCTGGGCCGGATGGCTCAGGCCCTCGTGATTCCCCTGATTGAACAGGAACTCATTCCTGCTGATCAGGTGATTGCGGTTGTTGGTCGTCAGGATTCTGTGGCAACGGTGTCTCAGCGCGTTCCCTCTGGCGTGAAGATCGTTGCGGCCGCTGATCCTGCTGCAACAGATGCGTGGGGGGCATCGGTTCAGCTTTTGGCCGTCAAGCCCCAGATGCTCGATGCAGTCGCTGCGTCAGCGCCCCCTCGATCAGCCATGCCTGAGTCGGGCTCAAGCCTGTTGATTTCCGTGCTTGCTGGGATTCCTTTGGCGCGGCTTCAGGATTTGTTTCCTGGCCGGGTTTGTGTGCGTGCCGTACCCAATACCCCCTGCCTGGTGGGTCAGGGACTCACGGGTTTGGCCTGGGGGGATGGCGTCTCTGATCAGGAGAAGCGGCAAGTGCGTTCCTTTTTTGAACCTGTTAGTGAGGTTCTGGACCTGCCCGAAGAACGGCTTGATGCTTTTCTTGCGCTCACCTCCTCTGGCCCTGCCTATGTGGCCTTAATGGCGGAAGCCTTGGCCGATGGTGCTGTTGCAGTGGGCATGCCTCGGGCCCAGGCTCATCATTTGGCCCACCGAACCCTCGCTGGAACCGCGGCCTTACTTCAGGAACAAGAACTGCATCCTGGCGAACTCAAAGACATGGTGGCCTCCCCTGGTGGCACCACCATGGCTGCGCTGCGTCATCTCGAAAAAGCGGGCTTGCGTTCAGCCTTGATTGAAGCCGTTGTTGTCGCTACGCACCATGGTCGGGGGATGGCCAACTAGCCCTGGCTTATGCGGCTACAGGGTTCTCGGCGATCAGGGTGTCGTAAAGCTCTTCCAGAGCATCGATATTCGACACCATCCGGTAGCGCTCCATGACCCGCTCACGCGCTCGCCGCCCTAGCTCCTGGGTGAGTAGCGGTTGATCACGGAGAACAGGCAGCAAGGTGCGGAGCTGGGTGGTGACCCCCTGCGTGCTGAGCACGATGCCGGCTCCACCCGCCAGCACTTCTCCATCCGCTCCAGCGTCCGTGGCGACGCAGGCGCATTGGCAGCCCATGGCCTCGAGAAGGGCAATGGAGAGCCCCTCCACCAGAGACGGCAGCACAAACACTTCAGCGCACTGGAGCAGGGCGATGCGGGTGTTGAGATTGGCTTCGTAGCCCCACCACAGCAGATCCCCGATCCCATTGCCGTACACGTTTTGCAGCGTGCTGCGCAGGGGCCCGTCACCCACGATCACGAGCCTGCAGCCGGCTGGCTTGACCAGTCGCCAGGCCCGCAACAACGCTTCCACATTTTTCTCGGTTGCGATCCGTCCCATGTACAGAAAAATGCGCTGATCACCAAGGCGAGAGCGCACGGTATGCAGTTCCTTGCTAATCGAGGCGGGATGGCTCGGGGCGGGAGACCAGCGCTCGGGATCGACGCCATTGGGGATGACGGCAAGGCGCGTTTCGTGGACCCCTAAACGGTTCAGCACTTCCGCCTGAAGATCGGAAAAGACGATCACCCGGTCGTAGCGGGAGAGAGCAGGTGCGTAGAGCTGGTAGCTGAGCTGTTGCGTGCCTGCTGTGAGGTTGCGCAAGCCCGCATCAAAGGGGGGATGAAAGGTTGCGACCAGCGGAATCCCTAGGGGTTGGCAAAGCTCCGGAAGCCTGAAGTCGAGGGGGGAGAGGGTGAGGCTGGCGTGCACGACATCGGGCTGCAACCTCTTCAAGGACTCACGCAACTCCCTCTGGGCCCTAGGGGAGGGGATTGTGTACACCTGAGACTTCACCAGGTAGGGCAGGCTCACATCCGGGTCGTGGGCCAGTAACGACGTGTTGCTACTGCCTGGGGAGCCAGGGTTATCGAAATGAATGAAGCTGGTTTGATGGCCGCGTTTCTTGAGGGCCTCTGTGGTGCTCAGCCCGTAGGTGACATTGCCGCAGAACGGAGTTTTTTTGCCGAGCCAGGCAATGTGAGCCACTGGCACCGTTTCAAAGCCGAGTCTGAAGTTAGCAGCGCTCCCAAGGGCGCTCCCATAGAGCGGCAGCGAGAGACAGGGCCGCAAGCACCCAGAGCACCGGGATCAAGCCAATGCTGCTCACCAGGGCACCGGCGAGAACCAGGGGCAGGCTGAGAGCAATGTTGATCAGGTTGTTCTGCAGCCCGAAGACCCGACCCCGCTGCGCTTCAGGGGTGTCTTCCTGAATGGTGGTCTGAGCCGGAATCGCGACGAGAGCGGCACCAATGCCCAGGACGCCGCACAACAACAGGGTGGTGCTGAGATTTCCGCGCAGTTGGCCAAGCATGATCAGGCACCAGGTGATCGTGCCCAGTCCGGCCGCGGCGAGGCGACGACGGCTGAAGCGATGGCCCATTTGGGCCACCAGCACCGCGCCAATGGCCATCCCGAGTCCGCTCATCGCCAGCAGGGTGCCGAAGCCTGTTGGCCCCAACCCTTGGATGGCAGACGCCAGGCTGATCGCCAGCACATACAGCGCGGCTAGGAGGCTATAGAGCACTACGAGATGCACCATCGCTCCTCGGACGGACGACTGCTCTCGAAGCACCTGAATGCCTGCCACGATTTCTTTCCAGACCGATTCGCTGCTGTCCTTTCGCGGCGGTTCGCGCATCTGGATGGTGCTAAGGCTGATGGCCGCCATCCCGTAACAGAACGGAAGCAGCAGAAATTCGCCGTTGTTGATGCCCACCGTTTGAAGCAGGTGGTTGAGTCCTCGCAGGATTGGATCGCCTAGGGCAAAACCCACGATTGTGGCCCCCATGCTTGTGGCCTGATAGAGGGAGTTGGCGGCCAGCAGGTGTTCTCTGGGCACCAGCAGTGGGATCGAGGCTTGCTCAGCGGGGGCGAAAAACTGGGTGAGAACCGATTCAAGAAAGGTCATCACCAACAGAGCCCAATATCCCCAGCTCAGCCCAAACCAGTGCGGCCCAGGGATCAGGAACAGAGGAGTGCACAGCACAAGCAGTGCCCTCAGGCCATTGGAGGCCACCATCACCCTGCGTTTGGGCCAGCGGTCTACCCACACCCCCGCAACGGATCCGAGCACCATTGCTGGGATGGTGTTGGCCACATAGATGCCGGTAGCCAGCAAGGTGATCCGTTGGGCTCGCGTCTCGAAATCCATGCGAATCGCAGAGGCGATTTCAGCAAGGGCGCCATTGCTATCCGGTGTGTTGGTCACCCAGTATTGGGCGATCAAATACACCATCAACACGATGTAGAACTTGTCCGCAAGTTGGGAGAAGATCTGGCCGACCCAGAGGCGTCGGAAGCCATCGAGATGGATCACGGCCTGAAGGCCGAGGCGACCTTCGGGATTGGCGCTCGTGGGCAGGGCCGGATCCGGACTATTTAGGGAGGGGCCGCTCAAAATGTGTTCATTCGCCGGATCATGATCGCCCACCACTGGCCGTAGCGTGGACAGCCTCTTTCACCATGGCAAAGGAGCGCACGGGCCTTGGGAGATGCACACGGCACCAGCACTCCAAAAGGGTAAAAAGTCTGAGCCAAACGGTTCTGGGTCCCATCAAGCCGCCGTCTTGGCGTTCCGGCAGTTCAAGCCGCGTTAAGCGCTGAAGCAGGGCTAGCTCGGAGGGGTTGATCTGGATGGCTGCTCCAGCTTGCGCACCGATGGCCAGACCTTCGTCCGCCAGCAGGCTGCAGCGCCAGTCCCAATTCCCGATCGGTGGAGAGAGGGCGGCTCCAGTGCGGCAACACGTTTGCAGAGGCAGGCCGTAGCCGCCGAGAGCGAGCAGGTGAACGCAGGCCTGAACAAGCGTTGCCAGGGTTCGATCCACACGCTCGCCCTCAGCGCTTTCACGTTGAGCTTCACCCTGATTCCTCGCCAGCAGCTCGAGACGCTCGAGATGCATCAAGACCACACTGAGCATTCCGGGTAGAGGATCATCTCCAGCGACCAACGAGATCGAAAGCTCAGACAGAGCCTGGGCGGCTGTGAGCGTTTCCAATCGTTGGCCCACGTTGCCGAAATTGTGTTGCACCCGCAGTTGGCGCACCCGAAGCAGGCCGCTGCGTCCTCCCACCTGCAGCTCCAGGGTGGTGAGGGGAACCGCTGCTGCCAGGCTGCTGCGAGGTTTACGCGCCCCTGGCACGGCCAGGCGAATCAGGCCGACGTCATCGCTGAGCAGGGTGAGCAGCCTGTCCTGCTCTCCGAGGGGGCCCACCTTTAAGGCCAATCCTTCGATTCGCCGTTCCGGGCTCATTGCGGATGCCGAAGAGCCTGAATCAACGCTGGGCCATGGCTGGTTCCCAGGGCCGTGGCGCCCTCTTCCACAAGGTCCAGGGCCGTTTCCAACCGTTGAATGCCCCCGGCCGCCTTGATGGCGCAATTCCCCCTGGCAAGTTCCTTGAGCTTGCGCACTTGCAGCGGAGTGGTGGCCGCTCCAAATCCGTTGCCCGCTTGCAAGCACGCAGCACCGGCATCGATGGCGGCTTCGACAGCCAAGCTCAGCCGCTCTGGCGGCAAGCGGTTGACATCCAAAATCACCGTGACTGGTAGGCCGAGATCGCAAATTTTCGCAAGCTCTTCCGCATAGGCCTCCGCCCGCCCCGCTGTGATGGCAGCGAGGTTTGGCACCACATCAAGGGCATCCGCTCCCCTGGCTGCGGCCCATTCCGCCTGCGCCCGTTTGAGCTCCGCTGGAATCGTTCCGAAGGGGAAGTCCACAACAGCAAACAGGCGAAGACGACCGCTTGGTCCAAGGCGATTTCGGACCGCTTCCAGGTGGCAGAGGCTGGTGCAGAGCCCCCCGAAGCCGAGCAACCTCCCCGCATCGCAAAGGTTGTGCAGGGCCTCCTCTTCCAAGAGTGGATCTAAAACGGCTTGATGGATCAAGGGCGGCAGCTCAGGAAGCTCCCGCTGACGCGGCGACGCGGTCATCGTTGTGGGGCAAGCACTGGCTTTAATTCCGCGCTTGGATCACGCCAAAACCACCGTGATTGCGGTGATAAATCACCTGGAGCTCACCACTTTCTTTGTCTCGGAAGAGGTAAAAGTCGTGGTCGATCATCTCGAGTTGATGGCGTGCCTCTTCGAGACTCATCGCTGGCATCGCGAAATATTTGCGCCGAACGCCTGGGCTTGGGAGCTGCGCTTCTTTCCCTTCGAGCAGGGAGTCTTCCGTGGGACGTTCCGTGAGCAGGACGTCATTCGCCGCCGTAGGGGTGGTCCGATGGCCATGGTCGCTGTGGCGTTCCTTAAACCGTCGCAGCTGGCGCGCCAGCTTGCTCGCGACCAGATCGATGCTGGCGTAAAGGTTTTCGCTTCTCTCCTGGGCGCGGATCACCGTGCCGTTGGCAAACACGGTGACTTCAGCGGTTTGTTGCGGCACCCGGGGGTTTCTGGCGACGGATAGGTGCACATCTGCTTCCTTGACGAGGTCGTCGAAGTGATGGATGGCCCGTTCCAGTTTTGTTTCGGTGTATTCCCGCAATGCGGGCGTCACATCCAAATTGCGACCATGGATCAGAAGCTTCATGGCGGTCCCCTTTGCCTGGTTCTACCGGCAACCTACTAACTGCCCTAGACGCAGGAAAGCGGTTTGCGGCATTTCTTTTTGAGCCTGTTGCGCCCGTGCCGTTCCTCCAGGCCTGGGAGTGGCAACGTCTCTGGCAGCAGCGATTGTTTGCTGCGGAAGGCTCAGACAGGGAAGCGGTGTGGATTCTTCAACATCCGTCTTGCTTCACCCTTGGTCGGGGAGCGACGGAGGATCATTTGCGCTTTGAGCCAGACCATCCGCCAGCTCCCCTGCATCGCATCGATCGTGGCGGGGAGGTCACCCATCACGCTCCAGGGCAGCTGGTGGTCTATCCGGTGTTGGACCTGCGCCGGCGTGAACCCGATCTGCATTGGTACATGCATCAGCTCGAACAGGTGGTGATCGATGTGTTGGCGGCATTGGGCTTGACGGGGCACCGCATCTCAGGCCTCACGGGGGTTTGGCTTGAGGGGCGAAAGGTGGCGGCCATCGGGGTGGGATGTCGTCGCTGGATCACGCAGCACGGCCTTGCTCTCAACGTGTCGTGTGCCATGGAAGGGTTTGCGCAGGTTGTGCCCTGTGGCATTTCCGATCGTCCGGTGGATCGTTTGCAGCGTTGGATTCCTGGCATCACCCCTGCGGTCGTGCAGCCACTGCTGCGGGATGCACTGGCCCAGCGTCTGTCCCTCAGCTGGTGCGACCTTGCTGGTCTTGATTCTGGGTGGTACTCCTAGGCGCAAGCTGAAAACAACGTTGTGGGTTCGTTTGCACAGGCCAGCTGGCGACCAACGCCTTGGGAGTTGAAATCACTCGCCCGGCAGCAGCATGTGCAAGGCCTGGGGCGCGTGGATCAACTTTGGCCCAGGCTTGAGCAACGCCATGGAGCGTTGTTGGCTGTGGATGCTCCCCATGCTGTCCATCCGGAGCATTTCACCTATGCGGAGTTGTCGCAACGGATTGCAACGGCGGCGGCAGGGTTTCGTTCCTTGGGGATTCGTGAGGGAGATGTGGTGGGACTGTTTGCCGAAAACAGTCCTCGCTGGCTGATGGCTGATCAGGGTTTGATGCGCGCTGGTGCGGCCGATGCGGTGCGTGGCGCCTCGGCTCCTGTCGAGGAGCTGCGCTACATCCTCGAAGACGCCAAGGCCGTGGCTCTGGTGGTTCAAAACGCGGACCTGTGGCAACGGCTGCAATGGCCTGATCAGCTGCGCAGCCAGCTGCGCTTTGTGCTGCAGCTCGAGGGCGATGCTGTGGATCAAGACGTGATCACTTGGGCTGATCTTTTGGCGGCTGGTGCCGGGCAACAGGCACCGGATCCAGACGCTGGCCGAGATGCCGCCAGCGCTGCCAGCACGACAGCCACCATCCTCTACACCTCTGGAACCACCGGTCAGCCCAAGGGCGTTCCGCTCACTCACGCCAACCTGCTGCATCAGATGCGCAGCTTGAGTTGCGTCGCTCGGCCAGATCCCGGCGCTCCCGTTCTCAGCGTGTTGCCGATCTGGCATGCCTATGAACGCAGTGCGGAGTATTACTTCTTTTCCTGCGCCTGTTCGCAGAGCTACACCACGATCAAACAGCTCAAACGTGATCTCCCCAGGGTGAAGCCTGTGGTGATGGTCACGGTGCCGCGTCTGTGGGAGGCGGTGCAAGCCGGGTTTGAGGATGTCCTCAAAACATTTCCTGCCTCCAGGCAGCGCCTTTTGCGCGCGGCGCTCGCCAACAGCAGTGCCTATTGCTTGGCCCGGCGTCAGCGTCGCAACCTGATGCTGATCCCCCTGGGTCGCCGTCAGCGCTTGATGGCGCGCTTGAAATCTGCCGGACGCTGGCCCGCTCATGCCCTGGCAGCCAAGCTGATTTGGCCAAAGCTGAGGTTGCAGCTCAGTGGTGGTCAGCTGCGCTTCCCTATCAATGGAGGAGGAGCGATCGCTCCTCACGTGGATTCCTTTTTTGAGGCGGTGGGGATTGAGTTGTTGGTGGGCTATGGCCTCACTGAAACCAGCCCGGTCGTGAGTTGCCGGCGTCCGTGGCGCAACATTCGCGGAAGTTCAGGCCAGCCCTTGCCGGATACGGAGTTCCGGATCGTGGATGCTGAGACGCGTCAGCCGCTCGGCTTTCGTGAATGTGGTGTTGTTTTGGTGCGCGGTCCCCAGGTGATGGCTGGCTATTTGCGTCGGCCAGAGGCCACAGCAAAAGTGCTCGATGCCGATGGCTGGTTTGATACCGGTGATCTGGGCATGCTCTTGCCCGACGGGTCGGTGGTCCTGACGGGGCGTGCCAAGGACACGATCGTGCTCAGCAGCGGTGAAAATATTGAGCCGGCACCTTTGGAGGAGGAGCTGGTTTCAAGCCCCTTGATTGAACAGGTGATGCTTGTTGGTCAAGATCAACGCCAGCTGGCGGCCTTGGTTGTGCCGCGCCTCGAGGCGATGTTGGCCTGGGGGGCAGAGCAGGGTCTCCGTTTGCAGGCTGATCTCGGGGGGACTCCAGGCGATCAAGACTTGCGACGTCTGCTGCGTGGGGAACTGAATCGTCTGCTGAGTTTGCGGGTTGGAGCCCGCTCGGATGAACGGGTGATGGGTGTGGTGTTGGTGGCGCCGTTCACGATCGAAAACGGCTTGCTCACGCAGACCTTGAAGCAGCGTCGCGATCGGATCAGCGGGCGTGACCGGGAGTCGATTAACGCTCTTTACGGAAGCTGAATGGATGCTGATACCTGCATCCCCTGATTTGGGTTGACCTGCAGCCAGTGGACTGGGACCCTTGGCACCACGTCATTAATTTCATGTCGGACGGCAACACCCTCACGATTAAGCGCTCGATCACCATTCGTGCGGTGGTGACTCCCTCATGGAAGGAGGAGGCTGAGCGCGAGTTGAGCAATGGCATCGCCACCACGGATCAGCAGCTTGCCCAGCTGGAGCAAGAGGGACAGCAAGTGGTGGACGAAGTGCGTCGTCAAAGTGCGAATCCGCTCGACCCCCGTGTGCAGGATCAGGTGGCACAGGTGCAGCAACAGGTGGCGGCCAAACGCTCTGAGCTGGAGGAACAAAAGCGAAACCTGCTGCAACAACAGGCTCAAGTTCGTGAGCTAGAGATGGATCAGATCGTTGAACAGGGTCAACTCGATAGCTTTTGCGACGTCAAAGTTGGCGATAATTTGGTTAGCAAGATGCAGGTCTCTGTCGTTGTGCGCGATGGCGTGATCGAGTCGATCGATCAGGGCTGACCCGGGCCGTAAAATCTCTCTGATTAGCTCTTCTGGAGACGGTTTTGGCAACCCACGACATTTTTATGCCTGCCCTCAGCTCCACCATGACGGAGGGCAAAATCGTGGAGTGGCTCAAACAGCCCGGAGACAAGGTGGCGCGAGGCGAATCCGTTCTCGTTGTTGAGTCAGACAAAGCCGATATGGATGTGGAGTCCTTTCAGGAGGGCTACCTGGCCGCCGTGTTGATGCCTGCGGGAAGCACGGCCCCGGTGGGTGAAACCATCGGCTTGATCGTTGAGACGGAATCCGAGATTGCGGACGCCAAGGCCAAAGCCCCCACCGCAGCCCCTTCAGCAGCCCCAGCCGCTGCGCCAACCGCCCCAGCCGCTGCGGTACCTCCTGCTGCGGCACCTACCGCGGCGCCCGTTGCCCCAGCGCCCGTGGCGGCTCCCGCTCCCGTCTCAGCTCCCGTGGCCGCACCCGCGAGCAATGGACGTTTGATCGTGAGCCCCCGCGCCCGCAAGCTGGCCTCCCAAATGGGCGTAGACCTTGCCGGTCTGCGCGGCACTGGCCCCAATGGCCGGATCCAGGCAGAAGACGTTGAAAAGGCGGCCGGACGTCCGGTGACCCCCCCAAGAGTGGGAGAGGGCACGTCCGCCGCTGTTGTGACTGGTGGCACGGTTGCGGCTTCGCCGTCGGCTCCTGCAGGCAACAGTTTTGGGGCTCCGGGCGACACCGTGGCCTTTAACACCCTTCAGGCGGCCGTGAACCGCAATATGGAGGCCAGCCTGGCGGTGCCCTGTTTCCGCGTTGGATACACGATCACCACCGACAAACTGGATGCGTTTTACAAGCAGGTGAAGCCCAAAGGCGTCACGATGACGGCGCTCCTGGCCAAAGCCGTGGCCGTGACCTTGGCACGCCATTCGCAGGTGAATGCCGCCACCACGGCCTCTGGCATGAGCTACCCCGCTGAGGTGAATGTGGCTGTTGCTGTGGCGATGGAAGACGGCGGATTGATTACGCCTGTGTTGCGCAATGCCGATCGCACCGATCTGTATGAGTTGTCGCGTCAGTGGGGGGATCTTGTGAAGCGTTCCCGCAGCAAGCAGCTGAAGCCGGAGGAATACAGCACCGGCACCTTCACCCTCTCCAACTTGGGAATGTTTGGAGTGGATCGCTTTGACGCCATCCTGCCCCCTGGCACCGGCGCGATCCTGGCGGTTGCGGCATCTCGCCCCACCGTGGTGGCAGGCAAAGACGGCTCCATCGCTGTGAGGCGTCAGATGCAGGTGAACCTCACCGCTGATCACCGGGTGATTTATGGCGCCGACGGTGCTGCCTTCCTCAAGGATCTGGCGGAGCTCATCGATACGCGTCCGGAGAGTTTGGCTCTGTAAGCCTCAGCTGTGTTGGCTGCTTCGTTGCTGTCACGCCTGATTGGCCGAGCCTTGCCTCGGGCTCAAGTCGCCCATGAGCGACTGCCCAACCTGCAGGCTTTGCCGATTCTCTCGTCGGATGCTCTCTCCTCTGTGGCTTACGCCACAGAGGCTTCGCTTGGTGTGCTCGTCTTAGCGGGGAGTTCGGCCCTCAAGCTGTCGCTCCCCATCACCCTGGCGATCATCGCTTTGATCGTGATTGTGGTGCTGTCCTATCGGCAGGCGATCTCCGCCTATCCCAATGGTGGAGGGTCTTACGTGGTGGCTCGTGAAAACCTTGGACGCAACGTCAGCCTCGTGGCCGCGGCAGCCCTTCTCATCGACTACGCGCTCACAGCCGCCGTGAGCTTGATGGCTGGAACCCAGGCCCTGTCGTCTTTGCTGCCCTCGTTGCTGCCCCATGAGTTGGCGTTGTCCATGCTGTTGCTGGCCCTGGTGGGTTGGGCCAATTTGCGTGGCCTTCGTGAGGCGGGCAGGGTTTTTGCGATTCCCACCTACGTCTTCGTGGTGATGATCCTGTTGCTCACCCTTGTAGGGGTGAGCAACCTCAGCTTGCACCATGGCTGGACGCCGGAGCCGCCGCCTTTGGAGGCCGCTCTGCAGCCCTTAGGGCTGTTTTTGATCTTGCGCGCATTCAGCTCTGGCTGTTCGGCGATGACCGGGATTGAGGCCATCTCCACCGGCGTGCAGGTGTTTCGTGAACCCGCAGCGCGCAATGCCCGCGTGACGCTGCTTGTGATGGGTGGATTGCTTGCATCGATGCTTTTGGCGGTGACGGGCCTGGGCTTCATGTATGGCGTTGCCCCAGATCCTCAAGTCACCGTTTTGGCTCAGATCGGTGTTCGTGTGTTTGGCAGCGGCAGCCTCTTGTTTTGGTTGCTGCAACTCTCCACCCTGCTGATTCTGGTCTTGGCCGCCAATACGGCCTTCGCTGGGTTTCCTCTGTTGGCGGCGATGCTTGCGGAAGACCGTTGCCTGCCGCCGCAGATGCGCTGGTTGGGAGACCGTTTGGTGTATCAGAACGGCATTGGCGTTCTGTTGGCGGTGTCGGCGTTGATCATTTGGATCTGCCATGGAGACACCACCGTGGCGGTCAATTTGTATGCCCTTGGCGTGTTTACGGCGTTCACGCTGTCGCAGCTGGGACTGGTGCTGCATTGGTGGCGCTTGCGTGAACCGGGTTGGCAGGGGCGGATGGCGCTCAATGCCTTGGGTGCCTTCTCCACGTTCGTGGTGTTGTTGGTGATCATCGTGAGCAAGTTCAGCGAAGGCGCCTGGACGGTGGTGATCGCTCTGCCCCTGGTGGTGTGGGGGCTCGCTGTGATTCGCAAGCGCTCTCGAGAGGTTCAGGCTTTATTGGCGCCTGATCCGGGCATGGAGCCTCTTTACCTAGAACCGAATGCGTCGCCACGCCATCAGGCCATCGTTTGGCTTGGTGGTCTCAACCAGCCCTCCTTTGAAGCCGTCCGTTATGCCTGTTCCATTGCCGATCAGGTCACGGCTGTGATGGTGGTTGTTGATCAGGATGAAGCGGGTCAACTCAGCCAGGAATGGGATCGTCTAGCGGGATCTCAGACAGGCGCCTTGGAGCTCAAATTGCTTGAGAGTCCATTCAGCTCACTCCTGAAGCCCTTTTGTGATTTTGTTGTTGATCAGGAGCAGCTTCATCCTGAGCAGTGCACAACGGTTGTGATGCCATTTGTCATTCCGAGGGATCACCTGGATCAAACCCTTCTGAACCAGAGGGCTTTCAACCTGTTTCGTGCTCTTTCCGATGGCAAAAGTCGCGTGTTTTCGATGGTGAGGTACTACATCCCGACCGCTGGGACTCCAGGTGACTGCGTGCGGGCAGCATGGGCTGATGTTGTGGTGGAGCCAGATCATGCCTGACTCACGCGATCTCCAGCTCAGCGCGTATGACTACGTGCTGCCGGAAGAAAGGATTGCGCAGGCGCCGGTGGAGCCGCGGCACGATGCGCGTCTGTTGGTGGTGCCCCCTGTAGGGAGTTCCCTGTCCGAGCTGAGGCACAAGCGCGTTTGGGATTGGCAGCAGGAGTTGCAGTCCGGCGACCTTTTGGTGGTCAATGACACCCGCGTGCTGAAGGCCCGTCTTCGCGTTCGGCGCAGCGGTGGTGGCTTGGGTGAATTGCTTGTGTTGGAGCCTCGTGGTGATGGGCGCTGGTTGTGTCTGGCAAGGCCTGCCAAACGCATGCGGCCTGGAGATCAGCTCTGGCTTGAAGCCTTGGAGCAGGATTCGCTTCCCCTTAACGTCTTGGCCAGCGATGGTACGAGTGGAGGACGCATTGTGCAGTTTCCTCCGGATTGTTTCGATGCTCAAGCGTTGGAACACTTACTGGATCGCTATGGAGAGGTGCCTCTTCCGCCTTACATCACCCGGCACGACATTTCAGATCAAGAGCGTTATCAAACCCGTTACGCCAAACGGCCTGGGGCAGTAGCAGCTCCAACTGCAGGACTTCATCTCAGTGATGCTCTTCTTGCATCGATTGCCGAGCGGGGAGTGGAGCTGGCGCATGTCACTTTGCATGTTGGTTTGGGCACCTTCAGGCCGGTAGAAATCGAAGACCTCACGGATCTGACCCTGCACAGCGAGTGGGTGGAGGTGCGCCCTGAGGTAGTGGAGGCCGTTTCAGACTGTCGCGAACGGGGCGGCCGGGTGATTGCCGTGGGAACCACGAGCGTGCGAGCCTTGGAGGGGGCTTCTGTTGCGGGTGGAGGACGTCTACAACCGTTGAAGGGGCCTGTGGATCTGGTGATTCAGCCTGGTTATCGCTTCCAGGTTGTGCAAGGTTTACTGACGAATTTTCACCTTCCCAAAAGTTCACTTTTATTGCTTGTGAGTGCGCTGATTGGCAGGCAACGTTTGCTTGATCTGTATGAAGAAGCCGTCAAAAATGAATACCGATTTTATTCATATGGAGATGCGATGTGGATTGGACCTGATGCAGCTCTTTCCACTGTAAAACCTGATTTAACGCTAAAAACTAAAGGGATTAGTGTAGCATAGTGAATTTTAAATTCTGAAAGACGGTTTTAGTTGATCATTCGAAAAACAGAAAATAAGGCTATTTTGTTGATTAGTATATGATGTTTTAACGGATGATGTGGTCTTGGGGAAATTATTTTTGTTTAACAGTAATAGTTTGAATTAATAAAAAGTCAGTGTATTAGCAGCATGCAGGTTGAGAATGGCTTGTGCATCCAGAGTTTGGATTACAAGTTTTTTTAAAATGTGATCTTGCCCTCATCCTCAAC
>Ga0129348_1000025_pt1 | contig 42961 bp, 26 predicted proteins | sample CPBDNA_4_FD_94424 | JGI IMG/M metagenome (GOLD analysis project Ga0129348, IMG submission 94424) | Freshwater to marine salinity gradient microbial communities from Chesapeake Bay, USA - CPBay_Sum_27_0.8_DNA | ecosystem: Environmental > Aquatic > Marine > Coastal | place: USA: Chesapeake Bay...
CACGAACCAACCCTGACCAACAGTTGCCTGATACACGGTAGTACCCTGTGTCAGTTTACTGGCTTCACCAGTTGGGAAGTACGTTCTGATGTAGAAACGCATATTACGCGACCAACCCTCACCAACTTGATACTGCGATCTAATGATCGAGTTTTGGTTAGTTGTTGCGCTCTGTGCAATTTCGTTGGTGAACTTCAGCAGGTTACCAGATGCAGTAAACAGGTACGCTTTGTCACTGTCGAATCTACCATCGGTGATAACAGAAGTACCCCAGTGGAACAACGACGGGATGTAAGACGGAATACCCACGTTTTGGATCTCGTAACGTGCAGGCAAGTTACCAGATCTGAAGTATGCCTCGGTCAAGCGGTTGTTATGCTTGAACTCGTGGATGTACTTCACGTGACCATTCTGATCCTTGAATCCAAAGCGAATCTTACCAGCACCATACCAGGAGTAGTCCATATACGCCATCTGGATCTTAGTGATGTCCAGAATGAAACCAGAAGGACCGCTACCGTCGCAGTTATCGAGGTTCCAGTCACCCTGAGGTGCCTTGGTATCGATAGTCTTGGTAAGAATAATGTTGGAAGCAGTAATACCCTTATACTGCGGTTGAATAATAATCTGGTTATCGTTCACAACGCGAATCACCTTGTGAGACTGACCGCGAATAACAACATAATCATTTGCCGACAGCTGTGAGATGAATGCAGTATCATCGCCATCAACCACGTTAGAACCACGTGTCACGGAAACGCGACCAGTAAGTTGAGTAGTGGAAGAACGACGGACACAATTCAGAATAGAACCATTGTACTCGAAGAACATACCGTTTTGGAAGTCGAACATACCGCAACGGACGTTGGAGTTACTCCAGGTAACCACGTGGTAACCAGTGAAACCACCAGCAGCAGATGATGTAGGTTCTTGATCCAGAATATATGTGAAGGTAAATTCATCGTCAACTGTTGCAACGGTGAATGCACCGTTATAGGTGATATCATTGGAGTCAACAACACGAATACTAGTACCAACCTCTAAGTTGTGAGGCAGCTTAGTTTCGACGATAACTCTGTGATACGTAACACCATCCACATAGGGAGAGTAGAACATACGGATCGCAGGGTTCTTCGGACAGAAGTTGATAGCGAGAGAACACTGAATACCTTTACCAGACTGGTAACGGAAGTATCTACGTGTCTGTCTACAAATCTGACCATCAGGAGACTTCGAAGTACCGATCTCCATACCACCGTCAAATGGTCTGTGGAGGAAGTATCCATCGGGACGCACATAAATTGCGGTATCGATGAAGTATTCGGTAGGACCAGCAGAATTGACACTACCTGTTGTGAAAGTAGCAGCATCCGCAAGCAGCAATTCCGTATCGTCTTTAATTGCAGAAATTATAGTCTCTACAACTGTGAACTTATCAGCAGAGTTGTTATTGATATAACGGAAAGCATCACCCACTTTGAAGTAACGAGTGAAGTTGGTGTTCGTACCGCTAGCAATACGTGAACCAGTCTGCAATTCGATAGTACCATTACCAACCACACGACCGTCCATATTGGTATGGATCAGTTTTTGTAGAGGTGTTTGAGAACCACCAGAAGTGAACTGGACATTAGTTCCACTCAAAGCAGCAGTAAGAGTTTCTGCAAGCTTAATATGGTCTTGATCAACCACAATGATGAAGTAGTCACGGTTATCAACCAGACCACCAATGGTTGTACCACCAGCATCCTGATAGATCACGCGCTGACCAGTCTTCATAAAGTGATTTTCGATATTCAATGTATGATCGGTAATATCAACCGCACCTCCAGCAGTGGAGTCGCGAGCATCGAATGTCTTCGTGGAAGGAACAATCTGGAACGGAACTTCGATAACCAGTTGCGTTTGATCCTTAACCGTGTCCACATTATATGCGCCATCTGTTGCACCAAATGCAGCTGTCTGGTTTTCAAACACTTGTGTGCCAGAACCACCAGAAGTGATGTCAATTTCTCCGCCAGGATATGAGAAAGACGGACTATTACCCAGAGTAAAACGGTCGTTAGAAACAACCTTCACATAATACTGAGTGCTAGGTGTCAGGTTACCAATTGCTGTACCAGCAGTGGTATAGAAGAGACGCTCGCCATTGGACAGGTTGTGGCTTTCGTAGTAGAAAGAGTTTCTAAGCGGGTTCGCAAAGATACCTGTCATACCATAAGTACCCTGAGCATCGATCAGACGATACGGAGAAGAACCTGTGGAAGACTTAATACGGAAGCGGTTGTTGTCAACCTTTTCCACATAAACAGTTGCTGGCAGAGACAGACTGGCAATGTTATCGTTATTGGAATAGTAACGAGGATCAGCACCAGAAATTCTGGTCATATTGATCTGATCGTTAGTGACAGCACCGTGGTTTTCCACATAGAAGGTGTCATCATCAGTAGAACGATCCTGAACAAGCATCAAGAATGCGTTACCATAATAATCATAGTTCCAGTTATAAACCCAGGAACCGTGACCTCTGTAGTATGCATTCCACCAGTCATAACCATAACGGAAATGGTATCCGTTACCGTGATCGAGAGAATAGTTATTACGATATCTATTGGAACGATAGTGATCTCTGTCGTACAGAGGGTTCCAATTACCGTTACCTAGAGAAGTCTCAGACTCGGGCAGATAATCATTATAGTTCCAACCAGGGTTATAACCCCAAACGTGGTTACCGCCGTGATACCAGTTAAGGTTAAAACGACCATCGTAGTTAGAAGTGTTTAGATCACCACTGCCATTATACTGACGACGATTCATCGTCAGGAAGTAAGTACGGTTCCACTGAGAGTTGGAGATACCACGGTTGCTGCTAACATCCGCAAAGTCGCGACCAGAGTGGGTAGCACCTTGGTTGTTAGACATCCAGCGATAACGCCAGTACCAGTCCCACCACGGCTTCTCGTCGGAAGTATACTTGTGAACCAGAGCAAAGTTGTGCTTACCGAAGTTATAAGTAGCAGCAGCACCTTGCAGAGAACCAGCGTCATTGCGAAGGTTGATGATACCGTTACTACCAGGGTTGCCACCATCAGCAGCAGCATAGCAAGCGTTAGACAGTTTGATAACTGCAGTACCGCCATCAGCAGAAGAGGTAGATTCAACACGGGTGTAGTACACACCGTTGCGCTGTAAGTTCTCAATACAATAGTCACCAGCATTGGGGTAGTACAGCAGAGAATATCTGCTACGCATATAGTTTGCGTTAGTACCAGTCAATGTGATGGTGCTATTGTTATAGTCAATTTGAGAATCATCAACAGTCCACACAGCAGTAGGCTTGTGGTCATATGGTTGATACTCTGCCATATTTGGCGTGAGAGTACCAGAGAAGGTATTCTCATAATCCACAACTGCACGACCGTCAGCAGCAGTTGCTGTGGTGTTGCCGATGGAAAGAATCTTAGGAGAAATCGTATTAACGAAGTACAGTGCTGTACCATCGCTAAAACCATTCTCATAAGAAGTAGACAGAACAACCTTAGTTGAAGAAACAGGGTTGAACTGAATCTCAAAACCAACGCCAGTGTTACCTGCGTTAGCATCATATGCATAGAGAGTTGCGGGAGTGTTTTCGGTAACGTAAATACGAACGTAGGCATCTGCACTACCTTCAGTACCGTTCACATACACACCATCTGTATATGCAACACCACCACCGTGAATACCATCAGCTGTGGTAGAAACACGGAACGGGTGACCAATGTTGGTTGCACTATCCAACTTGAAGATGTACATACCGTTCTTATTGAGTTCGAACGGTGTGCCGCCAGGAATTGCTCCGTCAATAGCGAAGTAACTCTGACCGCCTGCTGTTTCAACGGTAACGTTATACTCGAAAGTATCTGCAACAATACCTTTGTCAGTCTGCAGAGAAATTGCAGAACCTTCGTAGAATAGACCAGGAATAATAGATGTATAAGAACCCGCAACGTTTGCCGAGATCGACTGAGTTGCTCGTGCTTTATACGTAAATGTGGTCGGAGTAGGAACAGACTGAATCAGGTAAGAACCTTCAGCAGTTGTTACTGCAAGACCAGTAACCACAATAGGAACACCAGGAGTCAGAGAGTGCTCATAGAGAGTTGTGACTGTGATGGTGTCGGAATTAGCCTGTGTTAACACAGACTCGATATAAGGAATCGTTGTATCCTGAGTACCAGAATACGTAGAAGGAATATTGTTAACAAGCTGAAGTGTCTCCCACTTCGTTGCCTGCGGACCATATTCAAAGTCCGTATCAATCATTGTCTCAGGGTTAGACACTCTGAGTTTTGACACGGGGTCAACAAATGTTTCAGAGGGTTCAAACTCTGAGTGTTGATTTTCAACAAAGATCTGAAGTTGATCAGTCTCACTCATCGTACTGGTGTCAGTAGCGAGAGTAATAATAGTCTTTTCAAAATCCTCATTATAATCACAACCAGTACCATTAGCGGTAGTCTGGAAACCCTTAGTAGGGTCTGAGAAGTTATAAAGGATCTCGTTGATTGTGACGTTGGTAATGAGAAGAATTCTCTCCCCACTAACATTGTCATTAATTGTGACCGTACCACCCGTAAGAGTATTAGGGTCATACGGTACAAAGCTATAGTCAGTGACTAGTTTCTTTGCCATTTTTAGTCCCTAGTTTTTTATTGTGAAAATGGAAGTCAGCCACCGAGTGCGATGGACAACGCAGCAATGGTTGATGTGATACCCACACCACCCACTTTGAATGTTTTATTAGTACCAGTAAGGTTCACGTCGCCGCCGATGTCCAGGTTCCCAGTGATGTTTCCCGTAGCGATATTTCGCAGATTACGAGAGCCGTCAACGACTTCGGTGCCAGCGACGGATAAACCGTTCTTAGCATTAAAATTGATGTTTGACGTTGCCATCGTGGTTCCCTTTCCCCCGATTGGTTTCGGATATAGGTTTTCAGGAACTATTTATAACTATTACACATTCATTGTGAATCTAGTAAATTGAATGAAAGTCCCACTTGTACCAGTTGCTTTCACGAGAATATCACTGCCTACAAGCTCTACTTCAAACGTTGCTACTGGATTGCCAGGATTTGTATGAACATCTCCAAACATTGTCACATATGCATTTGTACCATTATGTGTCACAATAATCTCGCTAGTAGAAACGTCACCACCATAAGAAGCGTGCACCAGATACTTAGCGCCTCTCACATTTGTAGCGTTTAGAGTATCAAAAGTATCTGTAGCAGAAGCTGTGGTTGAAGAACCAGCGCTAATACCAGTATAGTCAGTAATATTAATGTGGTCGGTCGTATTTGTAGTTTCGATTCCGATGATTCCATCTGTAGTAATATTGCCAGTGACGCTAATAGTATTTGATGCAACTACATCCGATAACAAATGAATAGAAGAAGGTCTCAACTCTAAAGTTGGGGTTGTTAAACCTCCTCTAGCAAAAGAAATATTGCTATTTCCAGTTTCAAATCTTGTGTATGCACCATCCTCTTTTACTCTCAGAGTATTATTAACGAAAATACCTTGAGACCCTTCTAACTGGATGCTACCAAGTAAAGAACCAGCTGTAGATCTCAAAGAAAGATTGTTATCAGCACCAGTGATAAAAGATCTTGCTCCAGATAGACCCCAAGTAACAGAGTATGAAGGATCTAATTGTATATCACCAGCAGAAACATTCAGTCTAGATGCTGGAGATGCACTACCGATACCAACAAAGTGATTGATTTCATCCACCACCAGTGTGGAACTATCAATAACGATAGGACCATTAACGTTTAGACCACCCATCGTAAAAGTACCACCTTGATTCAGCTTGACCGCATTGATGGTACCATCGGAGGGTTCTCCGACATCAATCGTATCGCCAATCACTAAACCGAAGAAATCGATACCAGGATTCGGTGGATCCGAGAATGTAATTTGATCGTTGTTGATTTGGTATGCAACGTTTGCTTCTTGAATAACACCACCAAGTGAGATGATAAGCTGCAAAGGCGAACCAGGGAAAATTACCTGACCACCAACACGCAAGTTAAAAGTAACTGCCACACCGTTGAACTGTGCAGCAACGTCATCCAACTTACGGATATTACCAATTTTGGGTGCAACGCCTAAGTACGCCATTTCCGTTTAAAATTATTTATTAGGTGATAATGAATTTCCCATCTGTGCCAGACTGACCAGCACCGCCACCCTGACCAGCAACACCCCTATCGGGATCTGCATTGTTGCCAGGAATAGCATTGTTTCCAGCGGAAGATGATCCAGCAATGATGCGAGTTTGATCTACAAAACTAGATCCACCACCACCGCCGTGACCATTGACATCACCACTACCGCCGCCACCGCCGCCGTAGTAACCAGCACCGCCACCACCGCCAGGATAAGTAAGGAGAGATCCTGCTCTACCTCCTGCTAGAGATGAACCATCCAGAGCATCGGTAAAACCAGCAAAACCGCCAGCAGTTTGTGATCCTCCGCCACCTCCTCTTTGATCGAATAGTTGACCAATTTGACCGTTAGGACCACCGCCTGCACCACCAATTTGATCAGCACCAGCGCCCCCGCCACCAGCTGCAATCAGAAGAGCATTCGATTGAACAGCAGAATTTCTGAAGATACCTGTGTATCCTCCACCACAACCACCATATTCATTTCCCGAAAGACCACCCAAAGCACCACCACATTCTCCACCAGAAGTAATCTGTGCGGTTGCTCTAGGATCACCACCACCACCAACACAAATATAGTATTGTGCTGTAGAAAGAAGTTTTAAACCACCAGCTGTATAACCAGCACCGCCACCAATACCACCAGGGTTAGATCCTCCTGCTCCACCTGCACCCCACATAGTAAATTGAACAGTGAAAACAGCATCGTTAGAAACAATCGTTTCTAAAATGAATTCTCCACGATTTAAAGTGAGTGGACCTTGGACATCGAGATTCCAATTGATAATAGGATCACCATTTTGAGGTGTTACACGAATGGTGCGAACGGCTTCAAATGGAGTATTGCGAATCTTAGTGGTATCGTAAAAAGGACGCAAATGTCCTTCATCGGTCAAGTTGTCTAACCGACTTTCGTAATTTAAAGTTTTAAGACTACCGACACGAAAAGGCATTTACGACTCCTTATCACCAATAAGAATGATGGTGACTTTATTTGAGCTATCTGTCACACCATAAATGGCATCATTCTCATCTTCGAGAACAATGGGATAATTTAGTTCGACGTAAAATGTTTCACCAGAACTTAATTCTTGTCTAACAAATTGTTGGGGTTTAGTTGCAGCATCGATAGTATCGAGTGCACCAACATTATCTTCTGCAAGATATAAGTTGACGGTTTCTGTAGTAGTGTTGCCGTTAAAAACAACAAAACCTTTAAAATAAGTTTTTGTGTTGGCAGGATTTACATAAATCGTGCCAGGAGTACCCGATGGAATAAACTGAATGTTTCTTCCACCTGTTCCTGATAATTTTCCTCTTGAGAGAGCCATTGTATACTGTATCCTCCTTGATATTTAGCTGAACAACCAGATGTCCCGCATTTCATTGCGGTCACTGAATTCCATATTTACGGTGCCATCAAGATTACTGCTAGAAACAACAAGGTTATAACCGATATCAGCAACTTGGGTAGCAGGGAAAATAATATTCCCAAGGCGAATCCTGTTAGGTGTAGGACCACCAGGATCAGCTTGAATAGAAACGCCATTGATTGTGGCATTATTCAATGTTTGTAGATTAGTAGTACCACTGCTTGCATCTGCTTTCAGCGAAATCGCATTGAACACAGTAGTTGCAAAATTGGGGTCATCCCCAAGTGCATTACTTAATTCTTGCAATGTATCGAGAGCGCCAGGAGCTTGTCCGATCAAGTCTGCAACTTCTTGGCGAACAAATGCTGTGGTAGCAATCTTTGTACTGTTATCATTCAAAGTCTGAGTGATACCAGTGGAATTTCCAGAAATGTTAACAGTAGTTCTATCAGAAGGAGAACCAATAGAATTCTGTGTAGTAATATATCCTTGCCTTGCAACAAAAATATCTGTCTGCTGTCCACCAGAAGTGGTAGCAAACATATGGAAATCATCACCGTTCTGAACAATATCGGTGAAACCACCAGTATTGCTAGACTCCAATCTGATTGCGGGAAGAGTCTGAGCTTTTACTCTAAGACAGTTACTAGTAGCAGAAGCACCGTCAATGTCAACCTTATAACTAGGAGAGTAATTCCCAACGCCAATAGAACCGTAGCAATCAATATCTCTAACATTGATATCATCAGTGCTTAGAAGTTCAACAGCACCAGATCTTCCGTAGAAAGAAGAAACAGCACTGGTAGGTCCGACCAAGGACGAAGAGAAACCAATGTGAGTGACTTCGATGACCGATCCAATATCAGGAGCATCGTCAAAACGCAAAACTAGATTTTGTTGAACCAGAGTATATGCATCTTTATGTTGCACCAGACCGTCAATAGTCACCAGAATCGCGTGCACATTCGGCGGTGCTTTCGACATTGTAAAGTCGGAATCAATACCGTTGGCAGTGAATGTCTCGGAGAAGATCTCCGAACGATCCATATTGTTGACTACAGAATTTTGTACTTGTCCAAAGAAAGTATCTCCTGTTTCGGGAGCTTCGGAGAAATAAATTCTATCTCCCTGAACCCAGAAAGAACCAGGACCAGCTTGAGCACTAGCAGTGTTTGGTTGTTGCAGAACACCATTTAAACTGACTTGCAGTTGCATCGACTGAGCAACTGTTACTACATCTCCGTTAGTAGTACGAAGCTCAAAGTTTGTGTCTACCCCGTTAAACTGAGACGAGATATCTTGGAGCTCCTGAATTTTAGAAACATATGCTTCTGGATTAAGTCCAAGATATGCCATCAGACTGAGACCTCCATAAAGCTAGCAATGCAATCCAATGCATTATTAGTGTCGCAAGAAATTACAATCTCATCTCCCAAACCAACATCAATTTTTTGCACAGAATCTCCGCTAGTGTGTGTTGTTGCGGTGCTCGATGCTTGTGCGCGATCGACGTTTAGAAGTTCGTTACCTGTACCTTGAAGAGATGTGACTTGCATAATCTCGTCATTGATTATGATATAATCTAAGGCATTAAATTTGGGACCAGTGTTATCACTGACTTCAATTTGAGTAATGCCAGTACCAGTAATATCTGCTGCTAGTGTATCACTTACAGCTGGTGTAGAAAGACGATATCCATCAGCATCATACGACAAAATGATCTTTTGCCCCTGCATAACTTCGAACGCAGATCCAGCAGGGATCGGTAGATTTTTTACGATGTATACATCATCTTTTGGGTATTGCGGATCAATAGAATATGCTGGATATCTATTAATCTTAACCTCCGCCAAAACAGCAGTCTGAGTTGTATTGGACAAGTTACATCCAATGATCACAGTCTGCTTTTCCACTTGGGTGCCTTGTAGTTCTACCGAGTAAATTGCGGTCTCGGTAGTTCCTACACCTGTCTTTGAAGTTGAGATAAATTTATTTGCCATTTGTTATTAACCGAGAGCGATAGCAAGAGCAGTAGCATCAAGACCTGCTTCCACAGACACACCGACCTGGGCAGCAAGTGTATTCACCTCAACCTGCAATTCGTTGATCGCATTAACAAGGTTTGCTTTGTTTTGTGTCGTGAGGTTTGTAAGATTTCCAATAGTGATATCTTTGATTTCGTTAATCGCAGAAACAATACTGGATTTAGAGACAGTAGAAAGATTGGCAAGAACGCCAATGATAACGTCTTTCGTTTCGTTAAGTGCAGCAACTAAGCTGCTGTCATCAACAATATTTGCAGTTAATGTTGTGAGATCGCCAACATCAGAATCAAGTTCATTTATAGCATTTACAATGCTTGTTTTATCAACCGTTGTCAGTTGAGATAATGATTTGATGATAGTATCGACAACATAGTTAACCGCTTCCACCACATCATCTTTATTTCCATTGGGAATTTCCGATGATAGATTCGCAATAGGACCAAGTTCTGTATCCAATTCGAGCAAACAATCTGTGATAGTTTGAGCTACAAGATTATTTGCGACGGATTGGAGAACAATTTTACCAGAAAAATCACCAGCATCTGCGCCAATATCATTGATCTCCAGGCGCTGCTGTTCAAACGTATAATTTTTAGCTACGTTCCTTACAGTCATTATGGGTTCCCCATACGGATTAGTTATCTGAGTTTATTTATATCAGGATGTGATAAGCGATCTGAAGTACTTAACTGTATTAGTAGCAAAAGATGGGGTGAAAATGACCTCAATATTTGCACCATTGTATTGTGCAGTAATAGTACCTAAAGCACCCTGAGCAAGACCACCAGAAGTCATAGTGGCATATTCTTCGATAAAGATATCAGTGCCATCGTGCATAATCAAAACTTCTTTGGTTTGAATATACGATCCAGATACAACCTGAACCACATATTTACCACTAAGATAATCTGTAGAAGTGAAGGTATCAAGGACAGCAGCTTGAACAGTCGCTGTCACGATTTGTCCACAATCTTCACCGTGAATGCCGCGAGTTAAAACAAGCGAATCGCCTTGATCGTTGTAGCGAATTTTCTCGGCACCACCAAGAACAAATCCAATTTGATCCGAAGCGGGACGATAGAATCCATTATCTTGGTCCAGGTAGAAAGAAATACCAGGAATTGCAACTGTACCATCACCTGCACCAGTAAAACCAGACAGGTTAGTCAGACCATTACCATCGCCAACAAATGCTGATGCGCCAACGGTACCATTGACTTGGACAATTTGGGCAAGAGCATTATTAGGATCTTGACCAATACCAATTTTATTATTGGTCGGATCGACTTTAATGATAGGAACATTCGATCCAGATGGTTCAACTGTAACTACTGCGCCGTCGAATGTAACAGACGAATTAGCACCAGAAACACTGATAGAACCAGCTTCTAAATCTGCTATTAAAGTTCCTCTGTCAAAAACAAGATCGCCTGAAGTGGTACCAGTAAATGTACCAGTACCAATAGCAAATTTGTCTTCTGATTCGTCGTAACCAATAAACGCATTATCTTCGGTACCACGCTCAAAAACGATACCAGAGTCACCAGCTGGTGCACCAACAACACCATTACCAAGTTCAATTAATTTATCGCCAATAATAGTGTTGGTAGTGGAAACTGTAGTTGTACCACCAAGAACTGTAAGTTCACCGTTGATGACAACGTTGTTGGCAACTTCTAAATCTTCTGTTGGATTTCCAACACCAATACCAACTTTTCCTTGTCCAGTAACGACTATAGCATCTGTCAGAGCATTAGGGGCGGAACCACTAACACCCGATGCTTTTGTTGTTTTGAATCTAATGTAACCACCAGAGGCAGAACCTGTACTCGCACCACCAGCGATAACGAGATCCGATCCAGAAACATCAATACCAACAACGTTCTCTCTGGAGAGTTTACCAGTAACGTTTAGAGTAGTTGCAACACTAATAGAGTTGAAACTAAAAGTTGCATTAGTGTCAATCTTTGGAGGAGTGATAGCACCATCGCGAATAACACTAGTGTCAATAGCTTCTTGACCAATACTAGTGCTAAGTTTTTGTGTTGTGATGGAGTTGTCTGCTAACTTCAGGGTCGTGACAGCGCCATTACGGATAACAGATGTAGTGACCGCCTGGGTACCAACACCACTATCCAGTTTGGCGTCACTGACCAACCCATCATTTAAACCAGTTCTCCTGATTCGTGTAAGCGCCATTTTTTAAACAGTTTCCTATGTGAGTATTTATAGTTTTGAAATGAGCTCTTTCAAAAGACCCTTTATATCTGCTACATCTCTTTTGAGATCGGCAATTTCTCTATCGTAACTGAGGTTACGTTCTGCCATTGCTTTTTGTTTTTTGTATGCTTCAAAGGAGCTTTTATCGTGGTTGATAATCGCTCCTGTATCATCGCGATGATAATCAGTATGACCCTGCACTTTATTCATATGTCCTCTAGACCAAAATTCGGAAATAATAATACTAAACATCAATATGTAGCAATGGCTCGAAGATCTCTGATTCTGGGAGGCATTGCAGGATTTCGTGACTTCATAACAACTTTGATTGCAAATGAGTTGAAATCTTTCAAACCACTGATAGTATAAGAATATTCCTTAAAGTCAGATTCCGATTCTGTAGTTGGTGAGAAGTTTGTGCCAGTAGAAGGAGATACAGAAACGTCAGGAGAACCATCTTCGTTGAAGTATGCCCAGTTGATCTCGTTGAAGAAGACCTGTTGCGAGGCACGCTTAGTTTTATACATCAATGTAATATCATCGATTTCCTGAAGAGCAGCAGTAATCTTGACGGTAATGCCATTACCAGGATTTTCCAGAGAAATTTCTTTGGTAACGTAGTTGGCAACATTAGAAGAATTCTTTAATCTTTCGGATGTATATAAGAAACCGTATGCATCATACACTTCCTTAATTTCCATAGGAACATTGAAAGATTGGTTGATAACATCAAAACCATCTTGATATTCACCATTTCCAGGATTACCAACACCAAGCAAATCGCCATTCGCGAATAGCGAATCGTTAGATGTAAAGATCAAACGATAATTTTCTTGGTTCCAACGTGTTACTTTACCCGTCTTGGTATCACTATCATTCGCAATCAAATCATTGGGAGTGATATCAAATTGTGCGAGAGACAGATCACCAGCAATCTTCAGAGGTAAGGTGAAACCACTAGGAGCTCCAGATGTGGGGTTGGTGGTAACACCATCAAAGTTCCACTCTTGGTTATAAGTAGAGGAACCACTGAATACAGGTTCTTCACCTAGAATAAAACCATCACCCTCAATAATTCTCACATACATTTCACCTGGCGAAGAAGCATTCCAGTAAGACAGAACGCCCTTAGTGCCAGAAGTTTTACCAGTGATAATTTGTCCTTTACCACCAGTAACTTCAAAAGCTTGCGCCGAACCAAGAGTTGCGGGTGTTCCTGCACTATCGATCAGTCTCATCACAACAGTCTTATAAACTTCAACTTGCTGAACTTTTCTTCCATATCTATCTTCATCGCCCATAGGAGACTCAACGCGGTTAGTGGTGAGAACAGCCTTAGGATTCTTAAGATTGATAATCGGAGAAAGATTCGGATTAGTTGTAGACAGAGTTGCCTGAACTGTCATCGACTTCTTATTATTCAATGTGCTGGCAAACAACTTCTCATTGAGTTTAGATGTAACAACACGCTGAGTTGGGAAGTAATATTCTTTGTTCAGAATAATAGGTACAAATTCTTCGAGAGAATAATCTGTAACTGTTTCTCTGCTGTCAATAGGTTTGATATTTGTAGTTTGAATTCTGGTTTCTAATGAGGTGTCGGGATAATCAAGAGCATCGATCTTAACCAAAGCTTTCTCGTATTTAACTTGACCGAGAGCCATAGTATTGAGACCACCGCCAATAGCAGAACCACCAGCACTAGTAGGCATCGCAACAGTATAGAAATCAATGCCAGCATCGACAATTGGGAGAATCTGATTATTCAGAGCAGTTGCAGAAAAACCACCAACACCAGATGCACTTTTGAGAGCAACATAAGATCCAGGATTCAGACCGTGATTCTTATGGGTAATCTTAATAATCTTATTATTAGAACCAAATAGTTTGCTAGTAGTAGTGCTAGAACCAGATGCATCAGTTTCAATTGAATTAGTACCGATGTGCTCATAACCCATATCGGAATTAATCAGATTGATGACACCAGACTTTGTGGTATCAAACTGAGCACGATTTAACTCGAACTTGAGGTCTTCATACTGGTTCTCGGTCCAAAGATTGCTATTCTGACTCTTAAACAGAGAACCAAGCAGAGGTTGAGTAGTAACTGTAGAGTTACTATTAATCTCAGTTTCGCCAAGGCGAGAGATGAATGTTTGGTACTGAGTGCTATTTGTTTCGATGATAAGAGCATATTCACGATCATTCTCCAGGTAAACGGGATACTTAAAGTGGAATTGTGTAGGAACAAGTGCTTTTTCGTCAGTAGCAACACCCATTCTCACAGCTGGTTTGTTGTACTTAATGATTGCCCTTGCGGTAGCAAGTTGCGTTGCGCTAGAACTAACGATAAGAACACTAGGAGGATTGGTATATTCATTGCCACCGAGAGTCGGATTAATTTCATATACCTTTTGATCTGTGATGCTAGGAATAGCAGTTGCGGTAACGCCGCCAGGAAGTTGCGGAGATTCGATAGTAACAGTTGTAGAACCAGCATAACCATCACCAAGATCATCCATAACGATCTTCGAGACGTAACCCGAATCTTGAACAATTTCCATCTTGATGATATCAGAACCAGATCTGCTGTTATTAGCAACAGTCAGTGATGTAATAACGAGTGGTTCTCCAGGAATAAACGTTTCCTTGTTATGATTGCTCAGAATCAGGGTATAAACTTGAGTTGTCGCAAGAGTAAATGTCTCGTTAACTTCTGGAACGGGGTTGTTCTGAGAATCAAGAACTGCTAAGAGAGGACCCTGAGCATTAGAAGTATCTCCTTCAATAATCTCATTTTTGATCAGAGTGTGAGAACTACTAGTAATAACACGAATATAAGTATTGGGATCAATAACTACTTCAGATCCAGGAAGAATATTCTTACTAGGTCTTCCAGCAATCGTATCCGAAATCTTGACAGAAATCGGGAGAGTGGCATCTTTTTGCGAGAAGTAAAGATTCAGAGAAGATGCAAATACACCACCAGTAAAACTTTCGACACGGAAGGTTTGTGCCAGAGGATCAACAACCGAAACTTCTGGATTCAGAATATTCTCAGTGAATTGAGTGCCATCAACTTTATCCCCATCTAGAACGTTCTCTACAGAAATAATGTCGTTGGGAGCAGTTTCCTTGATAGCAGTTGCATAGAAAGCAACGCTAGCAAAGGTCTCGGGGTGAGCACCATTAGTGGAGCTGCTAGTGAATTTGATTTTTTTGACACCCAGAGGGAATCTCAAACCAGGAGTAGTATCCCAATCAATGTTATCCAGTTTCTCTTCGTAAGCAGTACCCGTAACTGGTTTTCTGCCAGAAGGAATTAGAATAATACCAGTTGCATTGCCAGCATCATCAGTGACTAAAGGATCGCCCCAGAATCTCAGAGAAGATCCAGGTTGACCAGAATAATTGCGATCGGGAACCAAATAAGAAGAGATGTTAATGTTATCCAGGAAAGGATATAATTTTGTATTTGGTTTCATCTTACGCAGATGGAACTCAATATATTGCTCCTTGACGTATAAAGTCAAAGATGTGCTGATGGTCTTCTCACCAATAGTGGTGCTGCTTTGCTGAAGAGGAATTTCTGTGTTCTGAGATGCAATATTAGAAGAACTGGTAATCCTAGAAGAAATAACCTCGGATGCAGAGTTATCTGGAGCATCGGAGCTTAAAGAGAAAACATTACTAAACTCTGAGTCGTTACCGAGCACAGAAATCTTGCTGACATCGTGAATTTGAGAAAGTGCAGTATCACCGTCTTCATAAACTTCCAGCGGATCTAATGTTTGGTTGTCATTGTTATTGAGAGCAGGTAAAGCATACTCATCAAACCAAGGATCGATGTTGGGTGTGATTTCTGCAGATCCTTTAAATGCGAAGATCAGGAACGGATTGACAGCAACAGTATTTGTTGCGAATGTATTTTGAACTAAAACTGCTTCTGTGTAGGGCAGAGTTACAACACCATTGTTGACGACATAATTGGAAAGAAGTCTTGCTGTGGGTGCAGGATCGAGTTCTTCCAGAGAAACTGTAGTCTCTTTGGACTCAGGGCGAAGTGAACCACGAGTCAAGTCGAGAGCACAACGGTAATCGACACTGTTAATATTAGACAGAGCAAAATTCTCAAAATTATCAACTGCAAATCCAGACTTGAATTTATCGAGACCAGTGCCAGAATCTTTAATCTGCGTATTCATTGCAGATTGCTCAAGAACTGAAAGCATTGTGTATCTTTCAACACGCTCAATTCTTTTCTCGAGCTTAGAGATATCGCGCATTGTAAAACGCTTATTCTCTACTGGGAAGACTTTGATTTTTCTGATATTGTCTGTAAATGCAGGAATATAAATCTTAAAAATCTTGATTGCTTCGTCGATAGTTTGTGCAGACTGCGGGTCATTAGAACCTGCACCTTTCTTAACGATAAAGTTACCATCTTTCTTCAGATAGACAGTATCGATTCTATCGACGTAGTATTCGTAATAGCACGCAAAAGTATAAGGAATAGATTTTGAAGATTCTGTATCAGCAGGAAGTGCGGCAGTAACACCACCTGATGTATAAACCTCAGATACATTAGAACCAGAATCCATTACGCTGGCATTCAGATAACCAGGAATTTGTGCTGATGTACCAACTAAAGGACGGAAATCAATCACGTCGGCAAGAGATTTCTTACCATAAACATTGGATGTGAAGACAGGAATGTCCTCATACGCCACACCATTTTCGTGTAGGTAAGAATCAGCAGCAAAGAAGTCACCTTCAGAGTGCTTAAAGTAATCAAAACCAATAACTAAGGTTCCTGTAGGAGTTCTAAAACCAGGCTTTCTTATGAGAGAAGCAGTGTCATACAAAGAATCTCTTTGACCATTATCAAACAGGAAGAAATTGGTAATATCAGTACCGCTGCTACCAAGAATGTTTCCATTTTCATCTACTGTCGGAGCAACACCAGGAGTACCTTCATAAACATAACGCAACTTATAAACGTCAGAGTATGATTTGACTTGACCAGTAGGATCATCATAATCATCACCTCTTAGTGGGATGATTTCGTTATCCAAGTCAGATGCAATAGAAATTCTCTTATTTCCGACAGATGTTTTTAATTTTGGTTTTGCTTTTGATGTCTCGATGGTACAAGAAATCTTGAGCTTCATATCGGACAAGTTTAATGTGCCCGATTGATAGAAGTAACCAGCAGGAAGTTTGATATCAATAGAACCAGCATTATTTGTGCTATTGCCACTGGTAATTGAAATCATCGAAGAATCGATGTAGAGAATATCACCATCTCTGACAATCTCACCAGACGCACTACCATAACGTGTGGTAGTAGCACCCACATTATAAACTTCGATGACATAATCTCCTTGAGAGAAAGGAGCAAACTGCTGTTGACCGAAATCTAATTGTGCAGCAACGTTAATTTCATTTGTAGTACCATCAATCGTAACTGATTCGATGAACTGCCTTCTCGCATAGTATGTAATACCAGTATCAGTAGAGTCTGTTAAAATCGAAGCAATTTTAGAGTTAGGCAGAGGAAGAATCAAGCTTGATTTTCCTGCATTTGAAATCTTAGATCTAATTCTTGTAACAGTGTTAGAAGCAAATCCCTGTTGAAGACGTTGCTTTAAATAAATTCTACCAACAGAATCGGTGGAAGCATTGCAGGCAGATGCAACTTCATATCTGTAAGATCTACCATCGATAGTGATCTGAATCAAATCATCTACTTTTAATTCATCTGCAGGACGAGCTGTGTAATTTGTCGCTTCAATATAATCGCAATCTGTACGACCAGAATACTGAAGATTGTTGCTAATAGTTTTAAATTCGGTGTAATCAGTTTCCGCATACTGAATATCAGCAGTAAAGAACTTATTGGAAGCACCGTGCTGCATACCAATAGAACGGATATCTTCGGTACCGAAAGTTTGAATAACATCTTTAAACAGATGTGCTCTTACATAGGCATCAGGATCGCCAGCACTATGAACACCACCAACATCAATCACCTCAATTTTGGGAGGTAATGCAAATACATCAGTAATGTCTCTTCTACCAAGTTCTGTAAACTGAACAGAATGTACATAATCTTGCTGACCATTAATACCGTCAGTAGCAGTTTCTCTTCTGACAGTCAAATAGTTTCCGAGATACTGTCTATCAGCAATCTTAAGGTTCATCAGTTCGGAATAGTTTTCACCACCATAGGGAACTGTGAAGTGACTAATGCGACCTTCAACTGCAATAACAGCAGACTTGGCGCTATCATCCATATCATAGATTTCTTCACCTTCAACAAATTCACCAACAACCGAAGAAAGAACAACTGTATTGGCGTGAGAAAGGGAAGCATTCTCGGGATCGTTCTGCCCAACAGAAAGACCACCCTCAACAACAGCTGTTGCACCAGAAATAGATCCCTTAATATTAGAACCAGTTTCAAAATTATGATTACCTGTTAATGTAATTTTGGTAAACAGAATAGGATTGGTGTAACTAAAGGTAAAAGTTGTATCTTGCTGTGTGCTGCTAGCAAAAACGTTCTTAGTTTTATCAAAACCAGTAGGAAGTTTTGCGAATTTGGAGTCTCTAGCAATCGCTCTACCAATAATAGGATGAGTTGGAACTGTGTAGTCCAGAATCATACCGTAGTAAACACTGCCGCTATTATTACCATACAGTGAGATGCCGTTTGCTGCGCCTCCACCAGCGCCTCCAAGCTTAACGGGACCGTGAGACTGATAGGAAGCGTGAATGCTGTACAGCGCCTTAATCGGACCTCTCAGCACCAATTCGTGTACGATATCTGCAGTACCATCATTCATACCGTTGGGATCGGTATCTGATGCCCAGGGAACAACACTCTCTCCATCATCTTTGTTGAAAAGAACATTGAATCTAGACGCCACAACACTTACGGCATCATAAGAAGTTCCATTGTAGTGATACAGAGTTCTGGACGTTCCAGTTCTCAGAGCTTCATAAACAATATCATTGGAGGGTGTAACAGATAGATCGAGAGGATCACCGTTAATAGGATCGACACCAGGATAAACCCACACCGTCATCGTTGCGGAATCGGTGTTATAAGTTGTTCCTCTCAGATCTGCAGCTGCAAAAACTGCATCATCAACACTATTTTTTGTGCCATTAGTGCCGAGATATGAATCAATAAACTTTCTATACAGATCAACTTTCTTGAAAGGTGTAGATTCGCCATCGCTAGTAGCACTGATGGGCACAGAACCAGAAACAGCACGAATACCGATTGTGGGTAAAGCAGTCGAATACAATCTTGTGTTGTCTCTTTTTTGCGTTTCTTTTGCTTTATCTACCTCAATATATTTGGTCTCGGTATTTTCTACTTCGTAACCACGGACATATGCCTTACCAGGACCAATGCCCATAACAAGTTTGTTAGAAGCTTCTATCTTAGAAAGACCATTTACGAGTCCATCTTCATCTTCAGAATAAAAACTTGTGCCTTTGTCGTTATAATATTCTTTGAGTTCGGCAATGAAGTTTTTAACAATATAGTCGCCAGACTCGTCATATGTTCTACGTGCCAGAATTTCTTCGATCTGACTTGGAGCAGTTTGCTTAATCTGCCTTTGAATTTTGCCTTGTTCCAGATAAACAAGTTGAACAAAATTTTTGTTCGACGGTGCAGTGATGTCGAATTTCTCAAGATTCAATTCAATCTTGAGGCGATGAGCACCAGGAGCAGAATAGTTAGAGTATCCCTGTGCGTTGTCTTTCAGAGACGGATCGTCTTCGGGAGTAACAATATATTCCGTAATTGTCCAACCAACTTTGTAGGAAGAGTTGGTGCTGTACTTGGAAAGAATTAGTGTTTGCTCAGCATTCTGAACAAAGTGACCATTGATAAAGTAAATACCTTTTTGGACATTGACCGCAGAACCAAATCCCATAGCAGGACTGTCTGCTGGTTTGATGCCATCTGTACCAACAACCAGAGTAGGATCGTTATCGGTTGTGGGTGCTTCTAATTTAAGAGATTCGCCTTGTCTAAATCTAACGTCAGTATTATCAGAACCTGAACTGATATACTTAACAAAAATAGTGTCGGCATCTGTTGTGGTCTCGTAAGCGTGATTATCAACAAATGCCTTAACACCAGAAGTCTGACCGACAAGAATCTTGCCGACCAGCTGGGAAATATCATATTTAACGAAGTTAATTTCTCCGTTAATAGATTGAGCAACCTGAGAGACGCTACTTAACTTGACATATTCGTAAGTGTCAGAGTATGAAACTTCACCAGGGATCACCATTTGACCCTGTTTGAACATACTATTACCAACCTGCTCAACCTGATCCTGCAGCATAGACTGCAGTTGTGTCAACTCTCTCGCTTGGATCGAGTATCCAGGTCTGAACAGAATCCTATAGAAGTTTTTCCCCGCATCAAAGTCGTCGAAATACGGGGATCTATTCAGGTTAGTATTTTGTGGCATCTCTTAGGTCTCTTATGAATTAGAACTCAACAACGAGCTTAATATCCTCAATCTGGTCAGAAGCACGAGAAATTGCACGACGGTTCTCAATGTAAATGATGTCGCCAGAATTTTTTTCGATCTCGGGATTAGCAAGACCGCTGGCAAAAATGACGCCACCGTCAGTCTGACCACCAGGGGTATTATATGTACTATTTACCGTAGCAGTAGAAAGGGATGTTCCACCAGAAACAGTATCAGAACCGTTATCAAAAGCGTAAACAACACCGTTATGGGTGTGGCGATCAGGAGACTGGAAATACTTCAGGATGTTGTATGTAACACCATCCACAGTTCCTTTCCAGGACACAACAGTTGCTTTAGCAGTAACCGACTGACCGTTACCATCGGTGTAGGTCTGGGAAATTTCTTCATCCACGAAGAAATCACCAGAGGGGTTTTGAACCTTAAGTGCAGGAGTAGCACTCAGGTTATCTGCAGTAGCAAAGTCAGTAGAGTTATAGTTGTAAGGATCGCGCAGCAGACCAATACGACGGAAATCGTTATCAGTCGGGAAGTCGCCCTCACCTTCATCGTAGGTCAGGCGAGTGTTGATCATCACACGCTTACCACCCAGTTCTTCCACAGGATCGGCACCGTGACCACCTTGAGGGGGGATGATCACTTCCAGAGCGCCACCAGTAGCGTCACTGTTAGCGTCGATGTTGGAGGGCGTTGTCAGGGCAGCATCGCTAAACACATCATTCAGGTTGATGGAAGCATAGGTGTAACCTGTACCAGGAGCTTGCAGACTTGCTTCAACGATAGAACCAGAGTCAACAACCAGTTTTGCGATACCGCTAGAACCATTACCCTGAATCGGGGTGTAGTAAGTACCAGCATCATAGTTGGTACCCGCATCGGTAACCAGAATGGTGTCGATAGCACCATCAACAGCAGAAGTAGTCACTGCAGTTTCTTCCACAATAGGAAGGAAGTCAGTGGACAGGAACTTCAGCACACTATCAGTAGGGATAGTGTACATATACTTCCAAACGTACGGACGCTTACCATCAGTACGGAAACCAGGGTTACCAGGATCTTCGGGTTCGATAAAGATACCAGAGATCGATTGAACCTTGGTGGGTTCGGTCACAGCAACAACACCGTTAGGATCGGTAGGAGTTTGACCGTTGTAAATGCACTTAAACACTTCATAGCTGCTGTTCATCACATAGAATGTGGAAGCAAACAGAGAAGTAGAACCTGTCGCAGATGTCTTAGCGCTGGAATAATCAGGTTTGTACATATCGTACACAGTGTTAGCGCCAAAGTTATAACGCTTGACCACGAAGGTCACGTCATCTTTCTTAACACGTTTCAGCGAGATCATATCATCGAAGATCTCGAATTTCTCTTCTTGAGAGTCAAAAGGTTGTGTGGGAGTGTTCTCAGTACCAGTTCTCCACACACCTGCTTTTGCAGTAGCGCCACTGGTATCACCAGTAACAGCAACACCAGGAACGAAATTGGAGTTTTGACCAGATGCGCCATTCACACCTGAGAGAAGGACCGAGTTCGGGAATACTTTCTCGACCGTACCATAAACGCTAGCGCCACCAGGATAAGAGGTACCCTGATAAACGATCTCGCCTACTTGGAAAGTATTGTTGATTGCATACAATTCTAAGTATGCACGCCATTCTTGAGGGCGGCCAATAAAGAAGTACAGTCGAGTACGTTGGGTACCAGACTCAGCTGCCGTTTCCTCTGCAGGAGAAGCAGTGTCAGGTTCCGCCAGCGCCTCAACGAACTGCTGTGCATTATGAATTCTAAAAAGATCAGTGATAATTGCAGACATTGGATTTTCGTATACTGAGACTGGATCCGAGGTTATTTATATTTAGTTAGTTAAATTAGAACTTGTTTGCAGATAAAACGTGGGAACCTGCTGGATAAGACTCAGCTGAGTCATCAAAGAAAACTCTTCTGACACCCCAAGAATCGAAATAGAAGGTGTCATAACCAGTTCTAAATTTGATGTAAGTGTTGGTAGTTTGAGCATTTGCAGGAAGGTTTATTGTCAAAATGTTCCAGTCATTGTAATTGTTATCTTGATCAGTGACAAAACCAAGAACCACCCAACCAGTAATCGAAGTCCAATACTCAATAACAAAAGATCCACCAAACACAGTACTATCCCCACCATTAGTACCAGTTCCACGAATAATTTCAAAACTGATAGTCGTATAAGAAGACATATTGAGACCTTGGATAATCAATTCACGGTTGTGATAATTATTTGGACTAACTCTTCTGTCACCAAATGCCCAATATCTAGTGTTGCTAGCGAATCCAGCAGTAGTGAGATCGCTTCCATTACCAGTTCCACTACCACCATCAACTTCATAAACATTTGTTGTTTGATAAGTTATTTCGGTGTAGGGGTCATATCCGACTTCAACAATGCCTTTAGGATTCGGACGAGTGCAACCAAGGAATCTATCCGAAGCTACGCCAGTGTAATTAATAATTTCGCGGGCATCTGGATCTGTATTACTTGCAAGAATAAAGGAACCGCTTGTGGGGAATCCTCTAGTAGAGTTCACAAGAACAACATTAGATCCGTAAGGATTTGCCAGAACGGTACCCTTCACAGATGTGTAGAATGCCAATTCAGATCCTTGCTGATAACGGAAGTAATTCTGATCACCTTCCGCATATACCTGCGAATTAGTAATTTCAGAATTTTCAAAATCTCCAATAGTGAGATTGGGATACAAGTTAGACCAGAACTCAATAGTCATATCTCCCATAACATAATTAATCTGTCTGCCAGAATAATCAGTGTAATAACCGTTCTGACCGATAGTACCATTTGACTGAGGTTGAATCTCAAACTTCATAGACTCCAGAGAACCAATAGACAGTCCAAGAGATCCAGTGGTGAATGAATCAAAACCAATCATATTGGGATTGTTGAAAGCTCTCCTTTCAACAGCACCAGCATTATATTGAACCTTAGTCTCGGTGTTCTTATACTTGGTGATGGCACAAGAAATGCCCTGAACACCACCAGTCATTTGAGACTGGAGGATTTCAGTTTGTTTGTGCTCAACATATACCTGCTCAGGTGCCAGATTGATGTAAATCTCGGGTTGAGGATGCATCTCAAGTCCAAGATCAAGAATCTTCTGGATGATTACGCGACCATCATAATATTTCTTGACTTGATAGATGGGTGCGCCAGCATTACCGAACACCAAATTTGTACCGATCGGCATATAGGAGTTGAGAATGCTCCATTGTGTCTGATCGCCACCTTTGAAGATGGTATTCAAATAAGAGGTAATTGGTAGATCGCTAACTGTGGAATCGAGACGGGGAGGTTCGATACCGAAAGTTGTAAAGTTTTTGATAGAAAGGGGATCCTTGCGGATCACAAAATATCCTCTAGTAAATAGAATTTGAGGAGCAACTTTATATCCAGAACCAGTAGAAATTAGTTCGGTATCAACAACTTCGCCTCTAACAACAATTGCACTTGCTCTAGCACCACCACCAGTCGGAGAAGAAAGGGGATCGCCATTAGAATCGGTAACTGGGGATGATCTAAAGATCATCACAGGAGGTTCGCGATAATTTAAAGAAGATTGGAAATCTAATTGATCGGAGTATAGAGAAGAAGAATAATCATAATGTCCAGGTTCATCGTTAGCACTAGCATTTCTAGGAACAAAAGATCCTCCTAAGAGATCTTCTCCTTTGTTCCAAATATTTGCTTGGTGCCACTCTCTATAAGACTCAAAGTAAGCAGAATTATCTCTTCTTGTGAGTACAATACTGTTAACACCACCAGCTTTAAGAATCTGCAAACCAGTTGCATTTGTGCTGGGAACTTGATCGATGTAAATCTTTTCCCCAACACGGAATGTGCTGTAGTCGGGATCTGTATACGGTGCACCGTCAATATATTCACTGCGCAGTTCGATAGTTTTTCTGGAAAGAGAATAACTCTTAACCTCACCACTCCAAATCACAGGAGAATTGATATCATTCTGATCGGCATACTGAACAACAATATCTCCAGGAAGGAATTCGACACCTTCTTGTCTACTAGAAGTCAGAGTGTGGAATCTAACCTCGGCATCAATTCTTGCGATTGCTTGAGCACCAGTACCCTCAATTTGACCAGAATAAGGACCAACGTTGAGGACAACTTCATATTCATATGATCTAAAGAAGGATGCCACTTCACCAGAAGTATCAGAATCATATCCAGATGTAACTAAAGCTTCACGAGCAGCACGAACAATACTGCGAGTATCTGCCTCACCATCAATTTGAATTAAATCACCAACACCAAGACTGGATTTAATTCTATCTTGTCTGTTGAACAGTTTTTCGCGAAGTTGATCATTAACAGTCTCTTCAACATCAAGAATTTGTAGATCAATAACAGATGCAGTTGCTCCTCTATCTCTAGTAACACTTAAAGTGCCCCCATTCCAGTTCTCTTTCTGTGCAGTCACACCTTCCACGAACAGAACGTTCTGCTGTCCAGGAGTCCAAGACTGCTTATAGATTCTACCTCTAGCAAAAGAGTATGGATAGTTGTACTGTGTGCCAGTCACAGGTTCTGTTGAAACCCAACAATCTGCACCTTCCAACGGTAACAGGACTTGCTGATCAACTGTGAGTTTGAAGTATTTCTTGAATGTGCCAGGAGGTTCAATGTTGTAACCCAGAAGCACACGCTCAGGATCTAAACCGTAGAAGTAAAGAATGAAGCAAGCGGATCCAGTTGCGGGCGGTTCTGTAAATACAATGATATTGTCTTCGGAGCGATATGATTCGCGATTGACCTGCATCACACCATTCAGAATAATTATAACGTTCTGACTTCTTTCCGCATAGAAAGGAACACCATCTCTTTCCAATTCAAAAATAGTCTGTGCATCATTAAACTGTGCTTCGATAGAGTCCAGTTTATAATACTTACCTTGTTTGAATCCAAAGAATTTCTGCTGGATACCAGGATTAATAGAAGAGACACTGGCAACATTTGCTGTAAGCAGAGAAGCTTCACTTTCAATAACCTCACCGCCAACAAAATCTTTCTTGGTCATTTCAACCTGAATCCTATTGGGATTCGGGAAATCTTGAGTAACAGAAAGCAAGTAGTTGTTGTTATTGTAAGCCGCTTCGTAAATAGTTGTTGTTACGATATTGAAAAGAGTGCTGATAGCAGACTCAACCTGAGCACAATAAGGATTGCCAGTGTCTACAGTAATTGTAAGATCACGGGTAGGAGTTAATGTGCTGTATTCAATTGGCCAAATCTCGGGAAGAGTTCTGGGGACATTGCTTTCAAACGTTGATGGATTTTGAATTGCATCACCAACCAGATCCACCAAAGTATTGATACCAGACTCTACAACTGCGCACTCATTCGTTTCAACAGTAATGCTGTTATCAAACACCTGAGTGACGCCGTGGGCACCAACTGGTGTGATAATGACGTTGCGAATGACATCAGCAGCGAGAGTTTTGACATTTGTGAATACTTCAAGGGTTTCTGTTATTTCGCCAGAGATATGCTCCAGAGCACCATTTCTATCAATGTAAAGCTCAGCAGCATCCCACACTCTATTATTTCCACCATATTTTAGGTTCCAAATAATAGCAGAAAGCATATCCTTAACATCATCGATACAATTCACACTACCATTAGGAATGCTAAATCCAGGATTTGCGTCGAGCATCATCGCAACGGATTCTTCTGCAATGAAGTTTTTATTTGCTTCGAGTAGATTAGCCCCATCAATGAAGACATCAGAAACAGCATTTTGAGTATCATATGGGTCATTCAAGTTTGCTCTTTGAGCAGCAGTAAGATTGTCAATACCAAACTTATTACGAAGTGCAAGGATAGTCATATCCTTAAAATACTTCATTGCCCACAGTGTTGCTTCGACTTCACCTTCAATATGCTTGAGATCTGAATCGCTAGCAGCAGGATCTACAAGATACTCTTTTGCAGCATCATAGGTATTACTGTTACCACCCAGCTGAAGGTCTCTTGCAATATTCCTGAGAACAGACTTAAGATCTGTAATACACTGGTTTCTACCTAGACCAGGATAGGAGAATCCATTTGCGGCGGAGAATTTACTAGTTGCATCTAAAATACCAACAGCTTCTTCTGCTAACACAGTACTATTTGATTCCAGAATATCAGCAGCATCCAAGAATCTGTGATCAACAAAGTAACGCTTGGCAACAATTTCACCACGTGCACCAGATGTCTGACCAACAACAAAATCATTAACTAAGAAATTAGTTGCATCGCCAATATCAAGTTCGAGAATCTTACCAACCTGTCTGGGAGGTTCTGTAAAAGAAATACCACCAGGAGTGCCAGGAATGAGATTATATGCAACATTAGGCTCTTGAATGACACCATCAAGAGAGATGAACATATGATCATCATTCAAAACTTCGATATCGAATGCAAAATCGGTAGTTGTACCATCAAACTGCGATGTAATGTTTGATGTTTCGAGCATATAACGATCATTGTTCGAATTCTCTTGGAACTTGATCGATTTGCCATAGAAAGTCACGCCAGGGACGTAAATTCCTGTTGCAGGATCGACATACGGACCAAGGGGAGGTTCATTGAAAGTAATGGTCGAACCACTGATTGTATATGCAGTATCAGGATCTTGTAGAACACCATCAAGAGTAACCAACAACTGCTGCGCTTTGTATGGAGACAGAGGTTCGTTGATTTCTTTCTTGAATAGAGTAAATGTTGTTGTACCAGTAATTGTACCATCAACTTGTACCTGACCATCAAAATCAGGAGACAGAGCTAAGTCAAAAACTTCAATCTCTACATTATTACGCTCACTATAGTTTAGAGTACCCTTACCTCTTTGTTTTTGGAAAGAATCAACTCTAACGTGGGATTGTGTAATCCTCGTAGACTTATGAGTAGTAATAACACCCAAAACGCCAGGTTCGATGATACTAATAACAGCACCAAAACCATTATCTTTAGTTCCAGACTGGGGAGTGTCAATTGTATCTGGTTGTTTGGCATTTCCAAAAGATTCAATTAGAACTTCGCCAAACAGGTTAAAACCTGCGGGGTGAGTGAACTTTTTAACAAAGTCTCTCCAATCGTTAATAGAAATGGTAGACTTGACAACATAAGAATAATCTTGGTAGTAAATACCATCTTGAATCTTCTGAGACACAGCAGATAGTTTGCTGCGGTCACTTTGATAACTACCAATCGATGTGCTAGTAGGACCGATCACTGGAGTGATCTTTGAAACATATATCTTTTGGATATCTGCGGTACTACGTAAAGCATCTCCTACGATGGGATATTTTTGTTCAAATTTGCCAGAAACATTCTTCAAGCGAAGAATATTCATTCCATTAACCCAGAAGTCAACACGTGCTTGTGCAATAATATCCCCAACTTCATTTCTTTGAGTAACTAATTCACCATTCAAGAAAGCTCTTGCAGGGAAGTTTCTCAGAGTCATCACAATAGGAGGATTGACCTGAGGAAGCAATGTGGGATCATTATTGAAATCTTTACCAGAAGAAATGATCTCGACAGTTGCCAATTTACCAATATCTTCACCGTGTGCATAGAGTTGCACATCAGACTCGTATAGTCTTAATGTAGTATTGGGACCATATCCAAAACCCTCATTTGTAGGCACAATACGACCAACAGCTCCTTGAGGAGACAACTCAACACGGAACTGAGCATTTGCACCTCCATCAGTATTTTCGAGAAGAACGATCGGTTTGGAATAATTCAATCCAGTATCAATAACTTCCACAGAAGTAATTCGACCACTTTCGATCAGTGGTCTGAATGCCCCTCTGAAACGCTTATTGAGGAAAACTCCAGGAAGCTGTGGAGGAATTGTATAATTATTTCCACCACTAATAACCTTCACACTCTTAATACTACCAATAGCGTATAGAGAATCGGTATAGTATTGAACGTTGGTAAAACCTTCCTGTTGAGGAGCTTGCGGCAATCTGTATGCAAACTCATACTCATAACCATAGAAGACTGCGTGCTTTCCAGCAAACGGATCCTCGACAAGTGTAAAATATTGATCTTCCGAATCAATTTGATTTAAAGGTTCTGCATAGTAAATTTTAGGCGGAACGTCTAAAATAGGAGTTTGCTCCCAATTGGTACCATCAATGGGAATACCATATCCCAATTGGAAAGACGTATAAGATCCATTGTTTCCAGGTTTTACGACAGATTCAAAAGATTGCAGGAGATATCTAGTTTTATAGACATTACTATAAAACTTGAGATAACGATTGAGTAAAGATGCATCACTTGTGTCAAAGATATAACGATATGTTCTTTGAACATCTAAATGAAGATTTCTGAACCACTCTGTATCTCCGTCTTTACGGAATCTAAAACGAAGAGAAGTATCATCTACATTAGAAATAATTGCCTGTTTCGCAGGAACACTTTCGTCCACAAATATAGAAGAAGAATTAATTACTAAATCCCCTTCATTGTCATAATAAACTGTCAGCTCTTGTGTAAGTGGATTGTAAGAATCGACATAAGCAGTGTTATTAGAGAAATTAATAACACTGTCCTTTGTAAATCTATATGTTCTAGTGACAAGATCAACGGCAATGTTATCTAAGTGATCTTTTACTTCTGTATTTTGATATCCTCTTTCGACAACAATAGTAGTGCCAGAAACAGAAGTAACTCTCATCAATTCTTCACTAATTTGAAGAATATCACCTTGAGAGATGCCAGTGGCATTATCTACTGTCAATACTGTTTCATTTTTTCCAAAACCAGCTGCATCAACAAAGAAAGTCGCTTTCTGACTATTGACATTTCCACCAAGTTGACCAACTTGGACGGTAATGATATCGCTATAGATATATCCTTCACCTTTAGATGCAATACTGAAAGATTCGACTCTTCCATTGGCATCTGTAGTGATATCTAAACTGCCAGCAGTAACAGCTCCACCAGCACCTCCAGAACCAGTGTAAAACTCTACTGGAACGCTATTGAAAGTAGTAGAAGGTGTGAATCCATTTCCAGCACCAATTAAAGTGAGTCTAGAAAGACCAGAATCATTGATAGTGGTAGATTTTACAATATCATTCAGTTTGATTGTATGATATTTTTTGGTTTCGACAAAATAACGTTGTGTTGCAATGCTAGCATCTGGTTCGACAGTAACAATAACCTCATCACCAACTGCAAGACCGTGCACCCTGTCCTTGGTTTTCAAAACAGCAATATTGTCTTCAATATCAAGTAGTTTGAATCCCTTGGACAAAGATCTCACATTAACAATAATGGCGGAACTATTACCAAGAGTAATACCATCACCAACAGTAAAATATCCAAGATCTGTATATTGATCTCTAGGGAGAGTAATGACAGTAACACCATCTGTGTCTAAAGTTGTTAACTCCTGAGGATTTGCTAATTGAAGTTCTACAACAACAGTGTTTTTATCGAAAACGTTTCTGAGAACCTTACCAATCGCAGTTTCGTGTGCAACTCCAGAAGATTGCACTTGCAAAATAACTTCATCACCAACATCAGCAACGACAGTATTATTGAAAGTTAAGGTGTAAATTTCTGTAGCAGAATCAATAGTATCAGTTAAATTGAAATTTCCAGAAACATTCTTAACAACAAATCTATCATTCTCTTCAATTTGACCAATAACTTGTGCCGTAGCACCAGTGTTTTGTTGAGTGATAACTGTTTCGTGATTTAAGAATAGTTGAGTATTTGTCGTAAAGTAATTATTTTTTGGAGAATTGCAAGATAGTGATTCAACTTCCTGACCTTGAATTTCATTAACCGCAGCAAATAATCCAAATCCGCTGTCATTAGTAGAATTGTCAACATAAATGACATCTTCATTTGTGAAATTCTGAGAAGATCTATGAACTTCGACATTAGTGACAGGAGCATAATTAATACCACTAACTCTAGATGTCAAAAGCTCACCAGAGTTTTCGCTGGCATTCACACGGCGTCTACGAACTCTATTTGGTAGATCTCTTTGCTTAGACTTTAACTTCCAGTTTTCTTCAACTGGAACATTGTAAAATGATCTACCAATAGAATATGGGAATACGGGCGTTTCATTTGCATCTGTAGTCATAAAATATGCATACACCCCATCTGGAAACTCGGGTGTAGTGCAAAAACGACCATTATTGGCATCTAGATCTCCTAAACGCTCTTCGTATTCGTAATCATTGACAAAACGACCTAAAGAGTAGGTAGTCTCACTCGGAGAATCTGCTCCACGAGTAGATTTGATTTTCCAAGAAGATTGCATCCTCTTGATTGGCGGATTAGCAGATAAAATATCTTGATATGGATTTTCGTATCCAAAAGACCCATAAATCGGATTTCCATCGTATGCCCATCCCAAAATGGGAGAATGCGACTTAACAGTCAGAGGGTTACCTTGACTATCAACATTATCCTGTCTTTGGATCTTTAAGGATGTGGGAGCAATGATATGTCCATATGCAAATCCATAATTTGGATCTGGAGAATTATAAACAACACCAGAAGAGTTACTGTTATCAACACCCTTCTCAAAGTAAGAATTGAACTGCCATCTTGTTAATACAGCTTCAGCACCAGCAACTCTATGCTTCGGAGCAAGCACTACAGTAGTTGTTGCTTCTCGATAATCAAAACCACCAGAAAGTTTTGTGAATCCAGTAATTGTGCCAGTATTCTTATCAATTTGACAAGTGAATAGAGCTCCTTTACCTCTACCACTAGAATCGTAGATAAAAACGTTAGGTTCTTCAGTATAATCTTGACCAGCATCAATAATCTGTGCTGCTTGATCTATTGTGAGGAAAATATTGTCGATTTGACCCTGTGAAATAATAACAGTAAAATCTCCACCGTTACCAGAGGTTATTGTCACATCTGGAGCAGTTGTATAACCAGATCCAGGATTTGTAATGTCGATACCTACAACTTCACCCAAACCATTGATTCTAGCTTCTGCAGTTGCATTTCCCCCAATATAAACTTTGGGAGGAACAGTGTAACCTCTTCCAGGGTTAGTTATGTTGATAGATTCAATTTTGCCATAACTTAATGAAGTATCAGATTTATGATTGATCAGGGGAACGCCATTTACCAATACACCAACTTCAATGGCATCTGTTTCCTTTATTTCCGAAGCTTCAATCGGAGTTTTGGGAATAATCTTTAAATGCTGTTGATCTTGAGGAACTTTTGTGTTATCAAAAGGTCCAATAGCATAAGAAGGAAATCCAGAAGAAGCAATGTAGTAATTATCGTCATCTCTGTAAATTGCAGAGACATTAGAAAGCAATTTATCCTTGATACTACTACTGCCAGCATTAGTAGGATCAAATGCTGTTAATTTTGTAAAATTTTGATTGACAATCCATTCATTAGTCAGAGGAAGATCATCAAAGAACCCAGAAGAGGAGAACTCAACCATATTGTTGAGTGCGATATATGGAATACCGCCATCTTCAACATCAAAGAAAGCTTCTGCCTGTTCGTCGTAGTCTAATCCAGCAGAACTATCTTTTTCCAATCCGTCGCTAGTAAGACCAGCAACAAGACCATAGATTCTCAGTCCAACAGTTTTTAATAAACCATTATCGTCAATGTACTGTCCAGAAAGATTATTTTTTGTGAAACAACGAACGTTCTTCTTATGAGAGAACTTTCTCTTAGAAGATACATCTTTAACAGCTGCATCACGCTCCCCAATAATGAATTGAGTAGCAGTTTTAGTTGTGTAGGTGATTTCTTCTTCGCCAATGACTACACGACCATCTCTTTCGGGAAAACCGATAGTTGAGAACACATCAATACGATCTCCAGTACCAGCATTCTCGGAAAGAGCATTCATCAAGAAAGAACGGCGTGCAATTGCAAAAATACCTTCTTTACTGCCAGGAGAAATTGTCAGAGTGTATAATCTGTCACCCTGATACGGTTCACCGACGATGTTATCAATAATTGCCTTTGCTGGAGACAGTTCGGGGTTATAAGGATCGGGAGTTTGAACAATTTCGTTACCAACGATCTTTCTAATGTCGCCATTAATGACTTCAACTAACAGAAGCTCTTTACTGTTCCAACCAGACTCCGAACTTTTGAAAACACTTTCTTTCGGATAGAAAATATCTGGTTTGACACTAAAAAGAATCTGAAAAATGAATTCCAGAGATTGTGGCGTACCCTTGACTTGATAAAAGTCTTTAATACGCTTAACAAGTAGATTTTTGTTACTCTGATCCCTCAGATACTGATATGGAAAACCAGAAGTATATTGCTCTTCGTATTGCTTGATCAAACCCGCCAAAAGCAGGTTACTCAGGTTGCTAACCTCGGCAAATTTCTTGTGAACGTGAATATTACTGTTTACAAAGGTGATGTCGTTGTAAAGATCACCCAATTTAGTTTTTGCGCTATAACCTCTAACGCAATTTACAAATGTCGTAGCAGTTCTTCTTTCATACAGGAAAATTTCCTGATCAATCATCAATAAACCGTTCTTCTCGGGGAACCCGTCTGTTTTATCTACAATAATATTGATATTAGCACTACCAAGACCAATCTCTTGTTCCAGAGAACAGGTTCTGACTAAAACTTCTGGCGAAAAAGTGTCAACATCCAAATATTTTTGGAAATTGTTGATAATATCCTGAGGACCCTCACTAATGGAGATTGCCTCGTAATATTTCGACAGGAAATTAGTGACGAGGGGGTAATCCTCGACAATGAAATCTGGTAACTGATTCTCGATCAGTGCGGAAAGATTGGGACCTGCCATTTATTAGATTAACGATTCTTTTTGAATGAGGAAAACGCTGCTTGTTAAGTCTAGACTTAAGTAAGCTTCACGGAGAGCATTGATGTCTTTGTTTCTAGGCAAAACACGAAGTTCAATTCTTTCATCATCATAAGTACCCTTAATTATATTTAACCGATTTAACATTATCTCTCCACGGGCATAATCAACAGTTCCTTGCTGTTCATTCAAGACAAAACGGTTTTTCGTGGTGGCATCAATCTTATAAAGATAGACATTACCGACTTGATCATCCGCCAAATAAACAACGTCACTTGGATAATCGGCAATAACAAATCCAGTGCTCTGAACAGCAGGAACATCACATCCACTCTTGATAATATTCTGATAACAAATCTCATATTGAGTAACAGTGTTTAAGATAGGAATAAAATCTTTCCTGAGCTTAATATCTGTTTCGTTAGATGTAATAGAGTTGTCTGTTGCATCAATAATTCCAACGATGCGACTATATTTGAATCTACCGTTGAATTTTTCTAAATCGGACGTTGCTCTATAAGAGGTCAGAGAAGAAATAATCTCTGCCTTAAGTTGGGAATCGTTGAGTGTAGTTTTAGATTGGTTGTAATAGACCTTAGAATCCAATTCGACATATGTAATCGACGGATCAACGATTTCTGGTGTCACAGACACCACCGCATATTTTTTAAGTTCCGTCGAAATTAAGTTTTTGGTATATTGTGATAACTTAGTTGCAAAACTAGGTTTAATTACAATTTTGACTTTCCCATACTCGGGTGGGTCAGCCTCTTCTCCACCAAAACAAATGATGTCAGCAATCGCAGGGTAAATATTACGGATAATGGATTCGTAGTCATCTGCGGTAACTGCTCTATTTTGCGAATTGAAAACTTTTGGAGCGTTTCTTTTAATACTGTCGATTGATTCAAGTTCTTCGCCTCCAGACGCTGCTGTAATCGTGGTTAAAGTGATCTCGGGGGAATAGTTATAGTTACCAACAGAATCTTGCAATACAGCGGCATATGTGAACACTCTGGCGGCATTTGCATCCGCTCCATTGGTCACAATATAGGAGACTTCGATGTAGTTATTGGTTTGGAGCTTTTTACCTAAAACGCCATCGCCAAATATAATTTCATATCTCTCATCTTCGCCTTCTTGCAGGAAGAAAATGTTGGAGGTACCGTCATACCCGATAATATTATCTGCTAATCTGTATTCAACAAGATTAGTATTGTCTAATGTTTCCCTAACAGTAACTTTTAGTGTACTGGTATCAATATTAGAGTTTCTTAAAATAAACCTTTGGGGAATTGCTGCATTGAAGGTGAAGTTCTCCTGAACATAATTTCCTTCCTTGATTTCAATCTCTTGAAATGTAGCAATATCATTCGAATCTAATCCAGAAACATAATCCTTTGCGGTAATAAAGGAATATGTGACACCATTGATTCTAGTTAAGAATTGGGATCCTCTGGGAAGCTTAACTGTCTCAGGTACCTTGCTATCTGCAGAAAAATCAGCTTCAAGACTAAGAATTGCAGTAGGAGCAACAGTTGACTTGGGAACATACCCAATCTGCTTCGCCAGAGACACCACATTGTCTCTCAGAGTGGCGGATTGTAGAAATGCCTCATTGACCACCATATTGGCGTTAAACGCCGTGTAGTAGGTGTTATACGCGAGTACATCTAACAGGGTCGATAAAGTCGAACCTTCAAAGTCATAATCAGTAAAGTCGCTATTAGACCTCAGATACTCTTTGAGTGCCTGCTTTACCTGATCAAAATCTAAATTTGCAACCTGAATGTAGGACATTATCGAGTTCTCTCTAAGAAGAATTCTACTTCGCGTACTTGAACGTCTGTTTCAATGCCAATGATCTCGAACGAGATGGCAACATCAAATCCATTGTTGTCGTAATTTGCATCAACGTCAGCACGAAGCAACTTAACTCTTGGTTCGTACTTTGTAATTACATATTCAATCTCTTCTTGGATTAAAGATGCGGTAGCAGCATCTAGGGGTTCAAAGAGAAGTTCTGGAATATTACTACCCAGATCAGGCTTAAAGAATCTTTCGCCTTTACGGGTCATAATAATGTTATACAATGCCCTCTTCACCGCAGCTTCACCTGTGGTGCTGAGAATGTCTTTAGTTATTGGATTGATACCCAATGAGATGGATAAATCCTTAAAATTGACCTCTCTGGGCATTGTAGTTAGGGATCTTTACTATGTATATTAAGATTCAAACCATTCTGTGTAGTCTGGTTGTATAATCTGATGTTTTTTAGTTTTTTTACTTAAAAGTAAGTCACTTCTTGGATCGGTAATGAGAACCTTTCCAGTTTTAATAAATTCAGTGCCATAATCTACTGGTGTGTTCCTAGGAATCGCCATTTTCTCTCCTATAATTTACAGGAGAACTTTTTACGGGGTTACTATCCCGTGCATTTATTTATGGGTAGAAAAAAAGGGCGTTCACACGCCCTTCCAATGATTATTAGGTCGTTCCCACCAAAAATGGAGGTCTTCCGAGTTGTTGTCGTAAATTCTACCAACAATATCACTGTGGAAGTTACTATGAACGTTTTCGTACATTGCTAGAGTTGTAAATCCGCACTCTGGAGCAATATTTTTGAGCTCATTAGTAATCCAAGTGTAATTTCCACCTCTAATTACGCCCGCTTCGATCAATACGAAGTGTTTCCACATCCATTTCCACTCTAAAAGTCGATCTCTGAACTCGAAAATGTAACCATCCGCAGGTTCATCGGGAAATGGAACGTTTACAGACTCAATATTGAAAATTTCACCGTCTACAGTCAACCAGTGAGACAATAATTGAGTGATAATTGAGGAATAGTCGGGAGAAACGCACAAAAAACACGTATCTTTAGGATTCCACCTCAAATTTGCCATTTGAATGCGGTACGCTAACTCTTCGGTAAGAGCTAATTCAGTGTCACGGGAGACGTACAGAAGTTTTTTCATCGACTTCATAAGTTGGTGGGTGAAATGCACAGTATTCATTGAATGTGATCTTCATTTCTTTGTTAGAGAGACCACAATTTACAGCTGCTTTCGGCAAATTCCACTTTGCCGAGAACAGCATCTCCATTGATTTGCGTGTTTCTGGTCTCATCGACCCTGACCACGATAACGCTTCTTGCGACCATTACGAGCACTTGCACCTAAGTGAGTGTTCTTAGACTTACCTTGACGAGTTTTCTTGGGGGAAGAAGGCTTGTAGTTAGAAGTTTTTCCGTAGAGTGCCATAATTAATTAGTTAGAACAGAGAGTTTCGGAGTTATCTCCTGGTGAAGATCCATTTGGACCTTGTTTGCCCTGTGCACCAGGACCACCAGCACCGCCAATTGTAGGAAATCCTAAGGTAAAAAGACCAGCAAGAGCTCCAGCAGCAGCGGCAGCAGCGGCAAGAGCAGCAATTGCACTTCCGCCATTACATAATAGCACAGTTGGGGACCCTACGGCAATAACTGATCCGCAACCAACCGAATCTGCAATACCACCAATCGGTTTTCTTACCGCACAAACCTTTGGAGCAAGTGCTGCTAAGATTGCTTCTGTCTCAGGATCACCTGTTTTGAACGCTGGGAGTGGAACAGCTGGTGCACCAACACCTCCCATAACAGTTGCACACGCTGCAGCAACGGTTCCAGGGTGGCACATAGGGTTATCACCACAAGGTTTGCAGTGAACAATTCTAATGTCTCCCGTAGAAAGTGGTTGAACCTTGTTGACAAGTACGTTTGTGATCTGTGCAGGAGCAAAATTTGCGGGTGGCCAACAAGCGTGACCAGAACAAACGCCAGTTTGTAGTGCTAGAGCGGGCATTTTATACGTATTTGTGCAAAAATGTGTGGTCGTTGCGTAAATGCTGGAGAATTTCTGTCTCTTTTCTGCCTCTAATCATATTTAGAAGCGTAACACTACCGTCTTCATTGAGCTCTTTGCCATCATAATGCGCAATTTCGCGAGAATCTTGGTACTCATACGCAGAACCACCTTCATTTCCGAGGAAAAGACGCGCTCTTGCAGTCGCAGTCACGGTATTTGGAGCAGTAAACACCAAATCTGCCGCACTCAAAGACACATCTGATGGATAAATCATCTGAATTGCCGCTGCAGTGTTGATTTCATAGGTTCCAGCTGCTACAACGTTGGACATTACAAGGGTATTTGTGAGCAAATCAATGCTAGAGATGGTCAATCCAGCGGTATCTAGACCTTGAATGACCATTCCTGCCTCAACATCGTCTATAGTTGTATCAAAATTGAACTGATCAATGTGTACACTAGTTGTACCATCAGCAGTAACGGACATAGCAACGCCAGGAACAAGGCGCAAAACTTCGTTGTACCCAAGTCCACTGCCAGGAGAAGTGATTCTGATACCAACAAATAGCTTCTCGTAGTCATCCATTACCACATTGTATATGGTTTTGTTACCAGCAATCAAATCTCCAGTACCAGTGACAACAGGATCTGGTGGACTGATGGATACATCTGGTTCTTGGACATAACCAGAACCACGTTTTTCAATATCAAAACCAACTACACGACCTCCAGATACCTGTGGGTGAACAACAGGAAGCGTTCCATTCTCCAAATCTGGTTCGCTAAACGTGACAGTCGGATCATTTAAGTATCCAAAACCAATATTGATAGCTTGCATTTCGGAAATGCCCCTACCAACAATCTCATAATTGTTCAATTCAACATAACCATACTCAGGAAATTCCTTGGCGTCATAATCAAACACAATCATTTGTTCATCAGAAGGGTTTATAAACTCTTTGATCTCTGCAACTTCAACCTCTCCACTAGGATTACCCTGGTTTTCCACAACCTCTTTTAAGTTGTCGCGGTGAGTTGACCAGTTCGACTCTACTGTGTGGTTGGTATTAAAGGTTTTGACAATTGTCATACCATAAGTGGGGTTAGGAAGCTGTTGCTCAGTTTCAGTGGTAGTTTCCTCACCTGTTTCGGGATCTGTAGTAGTTTCCGAAACAAGACCTGTATAATATGGTGTTGTACAAACCCAAGTACCAGTAATTGTATATGAAAAAACTTTTTCACCATCACTGTGTGGTTTATAGTTAAACACACTCCATTTGATCTTTTCGCCTGGAGGTGGAACAGATCTAAAGGAATGAGTACACCATTCTTGCTGAATTTCGATATATGAATTTGAGGGTACAATTGTACCAATGTCATTCATTGCTCGATCCATAAAGTCAGTTGCCGCAATTGCATAATCAAATGCAGTTCCCACAGAACAGAAGTACGTCTTTGACTTCCTATACATCTCGCTGCTATCTTGATATGCTGGTTCAAGCTTCTTATCAGTAATCTCTTCAGTGTCAACGGTATTATTAATAATATCGTAATAATGTTCTTCTACATTAGCAGGTTCGGTTAATGCTTCTACTTTCTCTTTAAAATCTTTGGCGGACTCAAAAAATCCACAGGCAGTCGTATTGAAGAAGTTGTTCGCTGCAACCTTAAGGTCATTCTCCAATTTAACGTTCTTTTTATTTGTAAGCTTTAATGGATCACCAGTCTGTTCTTTTGTAAGTGTTGCTTCTCTACCTAATAAAGGTTCCGCCCTATAGACACCAGTATTGACAGAAATAGGCCAAGTTGATTCCCTACTGCAAGCAATCTCAGTTGCTCCCCATACATCTTGATGAGCAGCTGCAACACTATCGGTAAAATCTCCCAATAAGCATTCAACGTTACTACCTTCACCAAACATTTTATCCCATCCAGGATTACTGTCAGGGTACTCGGCAATCGGTCCACAAACGTCCAGGAGGGTGTCGCATTTAGGTGCTAGGTACTTCGTGTAGCAAACCTTCTTAGGATAGGCATAGAACCCGCTCAGAGACCCTATAATGACATTCTGTGTTGCGATATTACCAGGACCCGTATTTGGTAATCCAGTTGTCGGATCAGTACCATAGTCAATCGGCAGTCCTGTATCAGGATCCGTACCTAGATCTAAAATACCTGTAGTATCTTGCCACCCTGCAATACAATCGGCGGTCGCCCCGCTATCAGACCCTGTAACTGTTCCACCAGGGAAATTACCAGATGCTGAACCTTCCTCAAACTCGATAATATGCAGAGCATTGCTTTCACGATACTGGTGCCAGTCTTTAACAATTGCTGTGCCACCCTCACTACTCGTAACAGTCTCCCCAGGTTTGAAAGCTGCTGAAGGATTACGCACTGAACAACGCTCGGTATTGCTATCGCAAACCCACATCGTATAATATTGCTCTTCCCCAGTAACTTCAATACTGACTGGGATGTACACTTGACAATTGTCATCCTCACCTTGAGAACCTAATGGCACCAATTCAAACAAATACTCGAAGTAATTTTCATCCTCATTAGAACCTAAAGAAGGTACACCCTCTGTCAAAAAGAAAAACCTCCCCCCTCCAAACGGTGACCCGTAGGGGGAAGATATAACTAGTCCTTCTTCTGGTCCTGCTCCTTGGTGATTTGACATTACATTCCGAGTTCTTGTCTAAGCTCAATCGCTAATAACCTACTTTCTACATCATCCAAATACGTCGCTAACTTTTCGTGTTGCGTACGCCCTGGACGACGGTACATAAAATTCAACGAAGTTGGAACCTTTTGTAATTCCTCTTCTAAATGTGCTACTCGCTCCTCTAAAGCTTTCACATATTCTTCAATTGTTAGGGTTGACTTTGACGACTCTTGCATTTGGTTTCGTTTTTTGGATGGTACTCAGGTTCTTCTCTGCGGTTTCCAAAGACCTGAAATGATGGGCACTATCAGGATCAGAACTCCACTTGGAATCCTTTGTCCAATATATCATACCCTTCACAAAATTTCCATTGTGGGGCGCTGCAATCGTCCAATACTCTTTACGTGCCATATCGAAAAAACCTTAAGGGGCGAAAAATTCTAGAAAAAAATTTTTTGTTCTTTAGATATTTAGATGTCGAAAATGGTTCGTTATAGATTGCGCTTGGCGAATTCTCTATACAAACGCCCCCCCTTAATTAACAGTCAAGAGGGGGCGCTGTCTTATACTAACTGTGAGGTGAGTTAGTGTTACTTAGTGGCAACACCAAAGACTAGATCAGCGATGGCGTTAGTGTTAGCATCAGAGCGGCACCAGCGAATCGGTTCGCCTTGGTTGGGGCAGCGCCAGATGATGCACTCCTCGCCCCACGCTTGTGCCAGGCGGAAGGCGTGGTTGATGTCGGTTGCCCAGTCGCAACCCCACTGATCGAAGGATGACCAGGAGGCGGGTTGGACAGCGAAGGAAGCGGTGAGCATTGGTCGTTTGCGTTGATGTGATTAGTCTACAGGGTCAGGCGGCGATGGCAGACCCCATATGGACAGTCTGCAGATTGACCTCTGCCCAATCGTATTCTTGCCTCAGTTCATCACGCTTGGCAATGGCGGCAGACTTGCAGTCCCACAGGGAGCAGTGGTCGTCGCTCTCGTAGAAATCGCCAGCGGTGACAACGTAGACTTGCATCGGTTCGTTTGTGTGTTGAGAGTATCCTAGACGGTCTGCCGCTCAGTCGCGGTCGCTGATGTTCCAGACTCCCCACTGTCCACCATTGGCGTGAGCGTCGCGGGTCTCGATTGCCTGCAGACGCTGGGCGCTGGTGTACTGACTCCAGAGGGAGAGGTCGGTGCTAGCGTAGCAGTCGTTCCAGATCTGGTTCGCTTGATCGATGGTCATTTGCTTTGTTTGAACTGAGGTCATTGTAGACCCCAGGAGGGGGGGTCTGGGGTATGTAGTGGACAGTCCCTGAGCTGTCACACCAGGCGACGCCCGTGCTTCTTGATCTCACCAGCAGAGAGGGTGACCCCGATGCGGGGGTCCTTTGCTTTGCCGTTGCGCTTGGTGGCATACTGCTTCTGTGCCTTGGGCAGCAGCAGGGAAAGCACGGTGTCAGAATCCAGAACCCAGACCTCTGCCACGTCGCTGCCCTCATAGCGAGCGTAGAAGTGCTGGGGGTAGCACCCGATCTTATGCTCGATCAAGTATGCTTCCTGATCCTCCCAGGTGGGTTGCACGCTGATGCCGTTATAGGTGGCGCTGATCGTCTTGCCAATGGTGCTCTTGTATTCTACAGGGGTGCCATCGGGCAGGTAGGCATCGGCACCGCTGTAGGTATCAGCGACGGTGTGCCCCAGCAGGCACGCCATATGGATCTCACGAGACCGAGCATAGGACATCGGGTCGCCTGCGTTCATCTCCTCTGCTGCAGCATAGAGAGCAGCGAAGGCGTCTAGGTAGCGTTGCTGGGCAGTGGTGAGGGTCGCTTGCATTGGTTGTTTGCTGTTGAGACTATTATAGGCACAGGGTGGGGGCATCCCTGCCCCCTGGTGGACAGTTCAGAGATCGGACAGCATCTCATCCAGAGCAGCGGTGTCGATCCTACCATCCATCCAGCGAGCACCGTCAGGGGTCATCTGCCCCCACATCATCTCCAGACGGGGGATGAGGCGATCATAGGAGTCGTAACGCTGGGCGACCTTGTAGGTCGTCTCATCGTTTTGGATCCACAGGGCGACATTCCAGGTCTCCCAGTTTGCCCATCCGTTCATCGTTTGATCTCCGTTTGTTTGGTATGCAACCATTATAGGCACGGGTCAGACCCGTTTGGTGACAGCTGTGGACAGTTCAGCGATTGTCATAGGGACCGCCTAGGGGGCGAGCAGTCTCGGGTTTAATGATCGAAGCAACAGACCGCAGACCGTTACTAGCAGACAACTGAACACCCTCACGAACCTCACCGTTAGCGACGACCACACCAGCAGCGAAGGCGGCACCATAGGACAGAATCTTGAGCATAGGAAGGCGGCGAAGGGACTTGTGCAGTTTCATTGTAGCAGATCAGAGGGCGCTTTCGATCGCCGCTAGGATGGCGGCAGGGTCATCCATATCACTGCTCACGTCGTCACGATCAAACAATGCATCCTCAATCAGAGAATCCAGAGCATCATCACGATCGAAAGAATCAGAATCGAAGTTCATTGTCCAGGCGTTGTTTGAAGAGGGAGAGTAGAACGTAGACTGAGAGAATGCCATCAGTAGTTGTTGTGGTAATCGTAGTGTTGTTCTAGGATGCACCACTCAGCATTGCTGAGATAGCACCAACCGCATTGATCTAGAACCCAGTCTACAGTTTCAATGAAGGAAGGTTGCATCTCATTGATGAAACATCCGAGGGATTCGAGACAAGAACCGAAGGGGTCACTCATTGCGTTTGTTTGAACTGAAGTCATTATAGGCACAGGGTGGAGGGGATTGGGGGCATCAGTGGACACCCCCTAGACTGTCACACACCGCCGTTGGTGTAGTCTCCCAGGATCATACCGTTCTGGCGGACCTGAGCGTATCCGAACTCCTCGGACAGATCAAGGCACAGCATCCAGGCACGATCGAGATCAGAGGTGGACTCGGACTCGTAGGGAGCAGAGGGGACGTAGACTTCGAAGCGGTTCATCGTTTGATTGTTCATACAGACATTATAAGCACAGGGGGTGCCCCTCAGGGGGCAACAGTGGACACTTCCGAAGCTGGCACACGGGTCACGGTGAGGCGCTTCCATCCTTCGATACGATAGTAACGGATCTCCTCAATGATGGAGTTCACCACGTTGTTGTGCTGGCGCTCCATCCCCTTAGCGGTGGTTGCC